>NBJMC04201__coassemble_1276_pt1 | contig 13787 bp, 10 predicted proteins | sample NBJMC04201__metabat2_high_PE_001 | metagenome-assembled genome bin NBJMC04201
ATTCATTTTTGATAAAAAATCAGGATGTACAACATTGTCTGCATCAAAAATAACATAAGCATCAATGTCTTTACTTTTAGATAATTCCTCAAATGTAAATTTCAACACTTCTCCTTTTGACTTTGTTGGAACAGTACATTTTATTATTTTAGCACCTGCTTTTTTAGCAACTTTTTCAGTTTCATCAGTACAATTGTTAGGAATAACATAAACGTCGTATAAATCTTTTGGATAATTTTGATCTAATAAACTTTTTACTAAATGTCCAATTACATCCTCTTCATTTCTCGAAGCAATTAAAACTGCAAATTTGTTTTTTGATTTATGTTTTTTTAATAATTTTTTATTAATATTCTTAAATCCAAAAAAACCAGTAATAAAAAAATACAAACCATAAGCCAAACAAAGTATAAATAAAATATAATATAAAAATTGAATCATTAAAACTCACTCCTAAAGTATAACAATAACATTATATCATATTTTACAAAAATAGCAAACTATAAATATTTTTTTAGATTATCAATTGAACTTTGTTGAAAAGATATAAACTTCTTTGCTAAGTTTGTTATTTTTTTATCTGTCTTCTCATCATACTGACTAAGTTTTTTTTCTGTATCTAAAATTCCCATAGACATTCCTTTTATTAACATATCAGCAATACTAGAATCACTATTATCGCTAATAACTTCTTTTTTTATTCCCATAAGAGCTCCCATTTTAGATAAAAAAGTATTTTCTTTAGGGTTTATACTTTGCTTTTTTAAATGTTTTTTTAAATCTTTATAAAATTCTTCATATTGTTTTAATATCTCTTCAACATCTTTTTTTATTTTATTATCTTTTCCTTTTAATTCGTTAATTAATTTTTCTAAAGAATATTTAGCCATTTCACTATTTTGATAAATATATTCTAATAACTCATTATTTTCATTCATTTTAATCACCAATAATATTTTGAATGTTTTTATTTTTTTTATACATAAAACTATTTATTTTGTTTTTCAAAAAAAAGAATTAGTTTTCTTCTAATTCTTCATCAGATAAAATAGCTAAATCTTCCATATCTTCATCAACATCATCAATTTCATCATCTACTACTGAATCTACATCTTCATATTCATCTATTTCTTCATCTATATCTTCTTCATATTCCATTTCTTCATCATCTTCATCTTCGTCTTCATCCATTACAATGTCGACTGGATTTTTTTCCCTTAAATCCCATTCATTTGTATCTAAAAATACAAAACGTTTATCAGTAGTCAAAGATGTATAAAAATCTCCTATTTTATCAGTATATTCATCATCACTATAGTTAAATAAATCACAAATTTTTTTAAATATAGTTGGTGTATTTAGTGGTTTTTTTTCTTCTTTTAAAATCAATTCAGTTAAGTCTGCATAAGATAAAATTTCTAAATCTTCTTTTGCCATATTTTTAATTAACATAATTCCTCCTTGTTAAAATATCATCATAATTTTAGCACATTTTCAAAATGTGTCAATACTATTTTTATAATATGATATATATTTTTTTAAATATACTATTTATTTACACTTTTTAAGCTCAAAAGTTACTTCTTGATTTGTCGTAATAATTTTATATTTTAATTTAATGTAATCATCTAAAACATCTAAACAATAAGTATATATTTCTAAATCTAATTTATTGTTGTTTACATCAATATTTCCTATTGTTTGTTTAGATTGTTCAAAATTCATATTTATAATGCAATCTTTATTTTCTCTTACTATTTTAAAATTATCTAAAAAAATAGTTGTTTTATAATCTTTTTCATAATATATTATTCTATTTTTATTTTTTAATGCTACATAATTGTTATCAATAATACCATCTTCATTTTTTATAATAACATTAATATTTATTTTACTCATAAAATCACACTCTTTTTCGGTAATTATATCATATTTTTTTTGTTTTTATCAATAATAAATGTAGGTGATTTAAATTGAAAAAATTTATTAAAATAATATTAATTATATTAATTTTAGGTATTATTTTATATTTTGGTCTATATTTATATGCTTTTATTAGTCCGAAATTAAATGTTAATAACTCTAAAAGTTATTATTTTTATGATATCAACCAAAATTTAATAACTGGTACTGATGATTGGATAAGTTATGAAGAATTAGATCAAGATGTCATTAATGCTACTATAGCTATAGAAGATAAAAATTTTTTTAATCATATTGGATTTGATTATTTAAGAATAGTAAAATCTCTTTATAATAATATTAAAAGTAACTCAAGAAATGAAGGAGCTTCTACTATAACTCAACAATATGCTAAAAATTTATTTTTAAGTTTTGATAAAACATGGACTAGAAAATTTAATGAAGCTTGGCTTACCATAAGATTAGAAACACACTATTCTAAAGAAGAAATTTTAGAAGGATATCTAAATACTATTAATTACGGAGGCATATTTGGTATAGAAAATGCAAGTCAATATTATTTCGGAAAAAGCTCTTCTGATTTATCTATTGCCGAAGCAGCCATGTTAGCTGGTATACCAAATTGGCCTAGTGAATATTCTCCTTTTTCAAATTATGATAAAGCTAAAGAAAGACAAAAAATTGTATTAAATGCTATGGAAAAAAATGGTTACATAACTAATCAACAAGTTATAGATTCTTATAATGAAGAATTAGTTTTTGATATTAAAGATGAAAATGATTTAACTTCTTCAATGTATTATCAAGATGCTGTAATGGAAGAACTTAAAACCATTAAATCTATTCCAGCATCTTTAATAGAAACTGGAGGGCTAAAAATATATACCAATTTTGATCCTAAAGCACAAGAAGCAATAGAATATTCAATTAAAGAAAACATAAAAAAAGATATTCAAGTAGCTAGTGTTATAATGAACCCAAATGGTGCAGTGTTAGGACTTGTTGGAGGCGTCGATTACAATAAAAGTCAATATAATCGTGCTTTATCTAATAATAGAAGTGTAGGATCCACAATCAAACCTTTTCTATATTATGCAGCATTAGAAAATAATTTTACATCATCCACTACATTTACAAGTGAGAAAACAACTTTTGTTTTTTCAGAAGATCAAACATATAGTCCAACAAACTATGCAGAAATATATCCTAATAAGGAAATATCTCTAGCTGCTGCTATTGCTTACTCAGATAATATATATGCTGTAAAGACTCATTTATTCTTAGGTAGTGATGTTTTAGTAGATACGATGAAACGATTTGGAGTTACTACAAATCTAAATAGTATTCCATCTTTAGCTTTAGGAAGTGAACCAATCAGTTTATTAGAGATGACTAATGCATACGCTATTTTGGCAAGTGAAGGAAAAAATGTAAGACCATATTTCATTAATAAAGTAGAAGATATTAATGGAAATATATTGTATGAGCATAAAAATAGTGAAGAAATAATTTTAAACAAAAGCATTACATATATTTTAAGCGAATTACTAGCAAATACTTCAAATCCAAATTTCATTAATTATACTACCCCAACTTCTTATGTTATTTCAAACAAACTAACTAGAAAATATGCTATTAAAACTGGTACAACAGAATATGATCATTTAGTATTTGGATACAATAAAGACGTAATAGTTGGACTTTGGGCAGGATATGATGATAATAGAGAATTAGAAAATAACGATGCCACTAATAATAAAAACATGTGGGCTGATATAATTGAAAGATATTTGAGCGGTAAAGGAGATAATTGGTTTACTATGCCAAATAATGTTGTTGGCGTATTAGCAAATCCATTAACTGGTGAAATAGCTACAAAAGAAGATAAAAATAGTGTTATATTATATTACTTAAAAGGAACAGAGCCCTCATATAATCAAAATCTAGACGATGATGTTCCTACTATTAAATATGAGGAATAATGTAAAATTTAAAATATTTTTTGTTTATTATTGTCTTAGAAATCTTGTTAATGATATAATATAACAAGAAAAGAGGATAGATAATATGAATAATAATTCATTAAATGATATGAATAACAACCAATCAAATAATTCAGTTCAACCTATACAAAATACAAATTCATTAGTTAATAAATTAAATATTGTTAATCCATTAAATCCAAACGAAATAATTAAGATTGAAGAATTAATTGAAAACAATAATTTAGATTCTAAAGAAGCAAATATTGAAAATAATAATTTAGAATCTAAACAAATAAATAATAATATTGATAATGTAGAAAGTGAAAATAAAGAAAATAAAGAAAATAAAAAAATTAATAAATTTATAATTCCTTTAGTGATTTGTATAGCAATTATTGTAATAGTCATATTATATTTTGTTTTTTTTAATAAATCAAACAATGTTCCTAGTCCCACACCAAATAATCCAGTTGATAATATTGAAACAAAAATTACATTAAATGATATTGTTAATAAATTTAATAATCATAGTGGATTACAAAATTTAAAAACTTTAGGATACAATTGTGTAGCAAAAGATATAGATGATAAAATTATTGTAGATGTTAACAAAATAGATATAGAAAGTACAGAAGATATTAGTACTAAACAGTATATATTTACATTAGAAAATAGAAGTTTTAAATTTTTAGATAATAATGATGATATATATTATAATTTATATTTAATAATTATAGATAGTATAGGAATGTTACATGGTTTAGAAGAAAATGAAGTAATTTCATTATTAAATTCAATTGATTTAACTGTAACTAATATTGATGGAATAACTGTAGTACAAACTGAAAACGGAACTGAAATAACTATAAATATTGATAAAAAAATAGACACTTCAAGTTTAAAAACTATGTATATTGAAATTAATGACTTAAAAGAACAAGAAAGTTTTCTAAAAGAGTCTGGAACTGCAATAATTGAAAAAGGAAATTTAAAATTATATAAACAAGGAGACGAAAAAACAACAACCATTGTTATTGCTGAAAAAAATAATTTATCTAATTTAACTTATAACACTATCCTATCATTAATCGAATTCTTATATCCAAATGAAATAGATAATTTTAAAACGAGTTATCCAAAATTAACAACAATATCATTTAATAGATATGTAATAACTGAAAATCCATTATTAGATGAAGATTTTAAAAACTATTTTGAACAATATAAAAACGATTATAAATTTATAGAAATAAAAATAAATAAGGACGCTTAGTCCTTATTTTTTCATATAATTATTAAACTTGTTAAATTCTTTAGTTTCCAAATCAGTTTTAGCTAATTGTTCAAACAATTTCTTTTGATCACGTGATAATTTATCTGGAATAATTACATTTAAAACAACATACATATCACCTTTTCGGTAACTGTGAACATCTTCAATACCTTTTCCTTTTAATCTTAGTTTATCACCAGTATTACTACCAGGTTCAATAGTTAATTTAACAGTACCACTTATAGTAGGAATTTCTTTTTTACATCCTAAAACTGCTTCAGTAATAGTTAAAGGTACTTCTAAATAAATATCATTACCATCTCTTTGGAATAATTCATGAGGCAATACACGATATTCTAAATATAAATCACCATTACCATATTCACTATATTCTCCATAACCAGATACTCTTTGTTGATTGCCAGTATCAACTCCAGCAGGTATTTTAACTTCTATATCTTTATTTACCTTTACTTTACCAGTAGAAGAACATTTGCTACAACTTTTTTTATAAGATCTACCTTTACCCTTACATTTAGGACAAGTTGTTTTTGTCATAAATGTTCCAAATAAAGTTCTTTGTTCAGCAGCTACAGTACCTGTACCATGACAAGTTGAACAAACTTCTTCATCAAATCCACCTTTTCCATGGCATTCACTACAATCTATATAAGTATCTAAATTAATTGTTTTTTTAGTACCAAAAGCAGCTTCTTCAAAAGTTAAATCAACACGCATAACTTTATCTCGACCTTTGGATCTACCTCTAGAACCACCGCCAAAATTAAAACCAAAACCTGAACCAAATATATCTCCAAATATATCTGAAAAATCAAAACCAGAGAAGTCATAACCACCAGCACCATTATTTTCAAATGCAGCATGACCAAATTGATCATATTGTTTTCTTTTATTTTCATCAGATAATACAGCATATGCTTCTTGGCATTCCTTAAATTTTTCAGCAGCATTTTCTTCTTTAGAAACATCTGGGTGGTATTTCTTAGCTAGTTTTCTAAAAGCTGATTTTATTTCATCTTGACTAGCTGACTTACTAACTCCTAATATTTCATAATAATCTTTTTTCATAACAACACCTTCTTACATAAGTTCTTTAAATTGTTCAATAAAATTATCAAACATTTTAATTGCTGATTCGATAACATCTTTTTTAGTAACATCAATACCAGCTATTTTAAGTTCATTAATAGGATAATCAGATCCACCACTACTTAAGAATTTTAAATAATTTTCTAAAGCATATTCTTTTTTATTTAATATGTTATCCACAATATAACATGCACAAGATAAACCTATAGCATATTTATAAACATAAAAATTATAATAGAAATGTGGTATTCTTTCCCATTCGTATTTTATTTCATCATCAACTACTACATCAGGTCCGAAATAATCTAGATTTAATTTATAATAATTATCACACAATACTTCGTTAGTTAATACGCCACCTTGTTCTTTTAAATTATGCATATCTCGTTCAAATTCAGCAAACATAGTTTGTCTATAAATAGTAGCTTTAAATAAATTCATTAAATTACTTAAAATATATTTTTTATCTTCTTTACTTCCTTTATTTAATAAATGAAAATTCAATAATAATTCATTTACAGTTGATGCTACTTCAGCAACAAATATTTTGTAAGAAGAATATTGGTAAGGATTATTTAAACAAGAGTAATAAGTATGCATAGAATGACCTAATTCATGAGCTAAAGTAGATACATCATTAATAGTACCTTCATAATTTAATAAAACATAAGGTTTAGTATCATAAAATCCACTAGAATAAGCTCCTCCCCTTTTACCTTTGTTATTATATACATCAATCCATCTTTCATCAAAAGCTTTATTTAAATTTTTAATATAATCTTCACCCAATACACTTAAAGCTTCAATTACTAAATCTTTAGCTTCAAGAAATGTATATTTTTTAGTATTTTCTTCTACTAAATCAACATATTGATCATATAAATGAAACTCATCTAATTTTAAGAAATCTTTTTTCAACTTAAAATATTTATATAACACATCTAAATTATCTTTTACAGTTTTAATTAAATTATTATACACTTCTTTATCTACATTATCACTAAATAAAGCAGCTTCTAAACTAGAATCATATTTTTTTAATTTAGCTAAAGTTGTTAATGTATCAACATTACCAGCAAAAGTTGAACTAATAGTATTTTTATATTCACCATAAGTAGTTAATATCTTATTAAAAGCTTCTTTTCTTACTCTTCTATCTTTAGAATGTAAAAATACACTATAATTACTTTCTGTTAGTTCTACTTCTTCATTATTTTCATCTAATATTTTCCCAAACTTCATATCTGAATCAGTTAATAATTCGTAAGTTTCACTACTATTATTTAATGAATTACTTAAAGATGATAAGACTTCTTCAACTTCTTTAGATAAAATATGCTTTTTAAATCTAAATAAATTACTTAAAACAAATTCATATTCTTTTAATTCTTTTTCTTCTTCATAATATTTTTCAATTATACTATAATCAATACTCATTAATTCGGGCTGGGCATAAGCATCTAGTTCTTCAAACTTAGTTAATAAATTTTTAACTTTACCTAACATTGCTTGATATTTAGTATTAGTAGTATCTTGATCATTTTTTAAATTAGCATAGTAATATAATTTATATAATTTTCTTTCTAATTCATTAGATAATTTTAAATACCCTAATAAATTACTAGCACTTTTAACTAAAATACCTTTATATCTAGTTATATCATTTATTTCTTTACTTACTCTTTCATAATCCTTTTCAAAATATGCATCTGTTTTATAGATTAATGTTAAATCCCATGTATACTTAGTTTCTATTTCATCTCTTGTTTTTTGTAATTTTCCCATATATTCTCCTTTACACTAGAAAGTTCTAGTTATCCTAGAACTTCCTTATTTTTCTTCAAATTCAGCATCTTGAACATCGTCTTTTTTATCAGATTCAGTTGTATCAGATTGTTCTGCTTGTGCCTTTTTTGCTGCTTCTTCATAAACTTTAGTTGCAAATGCCATAGCAGTTTCATTTAATTTTTCTTTCTTAGATTTAATATCATCTAAGTTATCTTTTTCTAATGCTTCTTTTAATTCTTTGATTTCTTCTTCTGCTTTTTCTTTATCTTTAGCATCAATCTTATCACCTAAATCTTTAATTGATTTTTCAGTCATAAAGATTAATTGTTCAGCTTCATTTTTAACATCTGCTTCTTCTTTTCTCTTTTCATCAGCTTCACGATTAGCTTCAGCTTCTTTTACCATTTTATCGATTTCATCATCAGTTAAATTAGTACTTGCTGTAATAGTGATAGCTTGTTCTTTATTAGTACCTAAATCTTTTGCTTTAACATTAACAATACCATTTGCATCAATATCAAATGTTACTTCAATTTGAGGTACTCCTCTTGGAGCTGCAGGAATTCCTGTTAATTGGAATCTACCTAAAGTTTTATTATCACTTGCCATACTTCTTTCACCTTGTAAAATGTGAATATCTACAGCAGGTTGATTGTCAGCAGCAGTTGAGAATACTTGTGATTTACTTGTAGGAATTGTTGTATTTCTTGGAATTAATACAGTACATACTCCACCTAATGTTTCAATACCTAATGATAATGGTGTTACATCTAAAAGTACGATATCATTAACATCACCAGTTAATACACCACCTTGAATAGCAGCACCCATAGCAACTACTTCATCAGGGTTTACACCTTTAGATGGTTCTTTACCTAATTCATTTTTTATAATTTCTTGAACTTTAGGAATACGAGTAGATCCACCTACTAAGATAACTTTATCAATATCTGATTTAGATAATTTAGCATCTTTCATAGCTTTTCTAACTGGTTCTAAAGTACTTTCAAATAAATCATGACATAATTCTTCAAATTTAGCTCTTGTTAAACTCATTTCTAAGTGTAATGGTCCATCTTCACCTTGAGATAAGAATGGTAAACTGATTTGAGTTGTAGTAACTCCTGATAAATCTTTTTTAGCTTTTTCAGCAGCATCTTTAATTCTTTGCATTGCCATCTTATCTTTAGATAAATCGATATTGTTTTCTTTTTTAAAATGTTCAACTAAGTAATCCATGATTCTCTTATCGAAATCATCACCACCTAATTTATTATTACCACTTGTAGATTTAACTTCAAATACACCATCACCTAATTCAAGGATAGATACATCGAATGTTCCTCCACCTAAGTCGTAAACTAAAACAGTTTGATTTTCATCTTGTTTATCTAATCCATAGGCTAAAGCAGCAGCAGTTGGTTCATTAATAATTCTTTCAACTTCTAATCCTGCAATCTTACCAGCATCTTTAGTTGCTTGTCTTTGAGCATCGTTGAAATAAGCTGGAACAGTAATAACTGCTTTTGTAACTTTTTCTCCTAAATAAGCTTCAGCTGTTTTCTTTAAATCTCCTAAAATCATAGCAGAAATTTCTTGTGGAGTATATTTTTTACCATTAGCTTCTACTTTTTCGTCAGTACCCATTAATCTTTTAATAGAATAAATAGTATCCTTATTTGTAATCATTTGTCTTTTAGCAGCTCCACCAACAATAATTTCTCCGTTTTTGAAAGCTACTACTGAAGGAGTTGTTCTTTCTCCTTCTGGATTAGCTATAACTTTAGCTTCTCCACCTTCATATACACAGACACAACTATTTGTTGTACCTAAGTCAATACCTATAATTTTACTCATATATAATCACCTTTCCTTATTCACTAACTTTAACCATTGCTGGTCTAATAACTCTATCTTTTAAAATATAACCTTTTTGTAGTACTTCAAGTACCATACCTGATTGGACACCATCACGTTTTTCAGTCATAATTGCTTCATGATATGTTGGATCAAAAGGTTTATTGTTGCCATCTATTTCAATGACACCATAACTTTTTAAAATGTTTACTAAATTACAATAAATCATTTTAAATCCTGATAAGAATTTAGATACTTCATCATCTAAATTAGTATCATCCATTTTAATAGCTCTTTCAAAATTATCTAAAATAGGTAATGTTTCTTTAATTAAATCTTCATTACAATATTTTAATAATCTTGATTGTTCTTCTTCCAATCTTTTACGATAATTTATAAATTCAGCTTTACTTCTTAATAAACTATCTTCTAATTCTTTAATTCTTTTTTCATGAGGTGGCTCTGGACGCTCATGACATTTACATTCTTCATGTTTATGTTCATGATGTTCATGACACTTGCAATCTTCATGTTTATGTTCATGATGGTCATGGCACTTACAATCTTCATGTTTATGCTCATGATTTTCATGGCATTTACAGTCTTCATGTTTGTGTTCATGATGTTCATGGCATTTGCATTCTTCATGTTTATGCTCATGATGTTTATGTTCTGGATGTTTCTTTTCTTCTTCCAATTTAATTACCTTCTTTCATATTTTCTTTAATATATTCTAATAAAGCAATAACTTTATCATATTCCATTCTTTTTGGACCTACTAAAGCAATAGTTCCTTCTTCACCGTTTGCTTCATATTTCATCTTAACGATTGTTACATCATCATCAAATTCTGTTTCACTACCAATATATATATTGATACCATTATCATTTTCTTCTATTTTATCAACTATTTCTTTATCTTCAAATTTACTGATGATGTCTCTTATTTTATCAGCATTATTAAATTCTGGTTGCATTAATAAATTTTTTCTTCCTGTCATTGTAACTGATTCTTTAGTAAAATCAGTGAATGCTGTGTAAAAAGCATTGTATAATACTTCATGTTGTTTTACATATCTAGCAATAATAGGTTTTACCTCATATTCTAATACTTTACCTACCTCATTTAATTGTGTGCCAATAATCATTTTATTAATCAAATCTACCGTTTGTTTAATATCATTTATTGAAACATTTTCTTTGATAGTTAAATTTTTATGTTCAACATGACCTTTGTCAGTTATAACGATTGCAATTAAATTATGTTCATTAATAGGAACAACCTCTACTTTACTAACACAATTATCTTTAGAAGATTTTCCTAGAACTATTGCTGTTAAATTAGTCATTTCTGATACTATTTCCATACTTTTAGTTATATAGTCATCTAACATTAATGATGAATTGTTAACAATCGTTTGTAATTTTAACATATCTTCACCAGTTAATTCTTTAGGTTCTAAAATATGATCAACATAATATCTATATCCTTTTTCACTAGGAACTCTACCTGAAGATATGTGTGTTTTTTCTAATAGTCCAGTTTCTTCTAAATAACTCATTTCATTTCTTATTGTTGCGGAAGAACAATTTAAAATATCACATATCGCTTTAGAACTTACTGGTCTAGCAGTTTTAACATAATCTTCTACAATAATTTTTAGCAATTTGGTTTGTCTATTATTTAACATAAATCACCACCTTTTAGCAGTCTATTTTCTTAACTGCTATTTCATTATACTATTATATGTTAGCATTGTCAATATATGAGTGCTAAAAAATAAAATTTTATAAAAAATTTTTTATAAAAACTGATAAATATATCAAAGATGTTTATCAGTTTTTTTTATTGTAATTTATTTAACAACTTACAAACAAAAATATACAATAATTTATTAATCAGTACATTTTTATTTATACAAAATTTCATTTTAATACCATTTCTATTATAATCATTTTTAATTTAATAAAAATTGATTAATAATTATTTATGTAGTAGAAAAATATCTTATTGGTTGCTCTACATCATTTTTAATAACATAACAATTAATTTAATTTTTTTAACAAATAATTTATATTTGATATGGATTACTCCAAGTACCATTACCAGATATAATAGTAACGTTGGAATTAATAACTATAACCGGTCGAAGTCCTAATAAATTAGAAACATCATTATAATAAACATGACCTAATTTACTACCATACCAACCAATTGATGCATTTGCATATGATGTCATAATCCAATAGGTTGTGGCATTATTGTAATTTTTTTCCAGAGTATATCCTTTTGTCAAAATGCTACTACTTTGACTTGATAACATTTCACCAACACTTATTACCCCAACTGTTGCATCAATACTTTTATCAGCATTTAATTCTTTTAATGAAACCTCATAATCATAACCAAAAGCAAAATTATTTTGGTACCATGTATAATTAGTTACTAATTTGTTTCTATTTTCAGTATCATTACTTGATACTAACCATTCTAGTACATCAGTATTTAACTTTTGTCCTATTCCTGTTGTTAATGAAAATAGATTTGTACTTGTTTCATTATATTTCATAGTAAATATTTTATTATTTTCTTCATAGTACCCATCTAATATTAATTTCACATTACCATTGCTATCTTCACCTATAATTCTATATTTTTTTCCAGCAAACATTACATATTCACCACTTGTTGATTTTTCATTTAATTTTCCAGTTACTTCTGCAGTTTTTTCCTCATTAAATATGTATGGTCCTGTTTCAATATTCCATGTAGTTCCTATAGTACCATTTCCTCCAGTAATATAATCTGTTGAATCTACATTTATAACAGGTCTGATAGCAATTGTAGCTCCAACCGAACGATAAGCGGCATCGCCATAGTAATAAATACGCCAATCATAATCACTACTATATGGTGTAAGTGTCAATTGATCTTGTGCTATATCTAGATAAGAATCAGTCCCTCCTGCAAGATTATATTCATCTAATGATATCAATCCAACTTTTGTTTTTTCAGTTGATAAATTATTTATACATTCTGTTCTTGCACTTGCACTATCTGTTGTCGTTTCACTACACCACATTTGTTCTTTTATTATACTATTCCCCTTTAATCTTGGGTAAAAATAATTATTTAGCCAATCTTTTGCATAACTATCGTCCCAATTTTCACCTGTAGTATTTTCTCCCCATGGTATTGCTGTTACATTTTCATCTGTTATCATTCTTATAGTTCCGTCTGCATTTATTCCCATGATTCTCCACAAAAATCCTGAATACCATATATAATTATTATTTGGATTTCCTTTCAAATAGCATCCACCTAAATAACTATAATTATTATCATTTTGAGTTATACACCCAGTTCCATCTGTTACTAAATATGGAAATTGATTCATAATAATTTCATTTATAGGTTTAGATGGAATATTACATTCTTCATCATATTTAAATTCATATTGCTTATATACTTCATCCCACTTATATAATACACAACCATTCATTTTATTATTGGTTACAGGATCGATTATTTCTTTCTCTAAAAGTCCAGCTGTAGATAATTCTTCTAAAGTTATTTTTTTATAGTATAGTTGATATCCTATATCATTTTTAACACTATAATTATAGGCTGCATCTTCAATACTTTTAATAGTACTTTCTAATGCCTTTTCTTTACTATTTTTTATAGTTCCATCAATAATTGGAAATGTTATTAAAGCCAGTACTCCTAAAATAACTATTACTGCCAATAATTCTACTAAAGTAAAGCCTAATGTTTTTAAATTAGCACATTTACTTTTATTTTTTATACTTTTTTTCATACTTTCCACCTTATATAATAATACCATATA
>NBJMC04201__coassemble_1283_pt1 | contig 13733 bp, 11 predicted proteins | sample NBJMC04201__metabat2_high_PE_001 | metagenome-assembled genome bin NBJMC04201
ACATACAATTTCAAACCAATTTTTTAAATTTTTTCTCACTTTTAAGTGTATGAACACTCGACCAAGCAAGAGAAGGTTTTAGTTTACCTGAACAAAAAGAAAAACTAATTGAATTTTGTAAATCTAAAGGATATGAAATTCATGCAATATATGCTGATGAAGGAATAAGTGCTAAAGATGATAAAAGACCAGCATATCAACAAATGATTAATGATATTAAAAACGGTACAGTTAATGTCATAGTGGCTTTAAAGCTAGATAGACTAACTAGAAGTGTTTATGATGTAGAAAAACTAATGAAGTTGTTAGAAAAATATGGTTGTGATTTAGATTGTAAAGATGATGATTCTAATACATTAACTTCAACAGGAAGAATGTGTATTAGACTAACAACTGCATTTAGTCAAAATGAAATAGAAAGATGTTCTGAAAGAACAAAATTTGGTATGGTTGGTGCTATTAAAGCAGGACACATTCCAAATAGAACTCCAATAGGATTTAAAAGAATTGATAAAAAGTTAGTGCCAGATGAATTAACAAAAGATATTGTAATTAGAATGTATGATTTGTATTTAGAAGGAAAAAGTTATCAAGGTATTGCTAATATTTATAATAAAGAAGAAGTATTAGGAAGAACAAATTGGTTAGATTCTACTATTCAAAAAATAATGACTAATGAACTTTATAAAGGTGATTTTGTTCATGGAAAAAGAACTAAACATCCTCAGTATTATGAAGATGTTGTTGAAGCAATAGTATCAAAAGAAAAATGGAACGCTTGTCAGTATCAAACACAAAGAAATGCTAGACACTATGAGAGAACTGCTACTTACCTTTTTACTAATAAATTAAAATGTTCTGTATGTGGTAATTTCTTAGGTGGTAAAGCTACTACTAAAAGAAAAAGTGGTAAGAAATATTATTACTATAAATGCGAAAAATGTAGAACTAACTACAAAGAAGATACTATAAGAGATGGTTTACTACTTCAATTATATGACCTAATAAGAAAAGATAATTTGATTAATAAATATTACACACCATTTATTAAACACAAACAAGAAGATAATACTAAAGACTATAAAAATGAATTAAAAGAACTAGAAAAACAAGAAGAAAGAATTAAATGTGCTTATTTAAATGGTGTTGTTAAAATGAATGAATTTGATAATGAATTAAAAAGTATTAGATATAAAATTGATAATATCAATAAAAAAATTAAAGAAATAAAACAATGTGAAAACTTTAACTTTACTACTAATGATTTATTGATTTTAGAAGATACAGAAACTATTGATACTTTTGTTAATCCTGATATATTTTTAACTAATATTCTAAATTTAACTAATGCTTCAAGAGAAGAAATGAAAAGAATAATTGGTACTTATACTGATAATATTGAAGTTAATAAAGTCGGCGATAAAATAGAACTTTTAAATATTGAGTATAGAAAAAGTTTTCTAACTGATTTAGTAAATTATCATAACAATTATGGTGTACCTTATAACTTTAATATATTTAGTGATGAAAAAGGTTTTAAAATACCTATGAATCACGAAGGTAAAACAAGTTTAGAAGCAAAAGAATACTTTAATAAACTACAAGAAGTTGTTTCAAAAAATAGTTTAAAACTAAATTACTATGAAACTGAAGCAGATAGCAAATTAGAAGATATTAGTTTTGAACCTAATGGTGATTATGAACAAATATTAAGATTAATAGTGTTATCTGATACTAAAAATTATAATGATAAAACTTTAAGATTAGGGGTTATTACTTTAGGTTTAGAAAGTGCATTATATTCTCGTTTAAATAGAAAAGAACAACCAAATGAGCTATGCAATATTTAGATGTCAAAGTATTAATACATTAAATGATTTATCCCATATTGGTAGTCATAATAAACGAGAAAAAGAATCTTATAAATCTAATCCTGATATAAGAAAAGAAGATAGTATAAATAATATAGAATTAGTTAAATGTGATAAGAAGTATAGAGAAAAGTTTTATGAAATAACTAAAGAATATCGAAAAGAACACGATGAAAAAATGAAAACTATTAGACAAGATAGATATAAAGGCTTTGATCAGATGGTAGATGACTCTAAAAGTTGTGTAGCAGATGAAATGATATTTACAAGTGGTCCAGAATTCTTTAAAGATGTGCCCAAAGAAGAAATATTAAGATGGGCTAATGGATGTATGGATTTTGTTTATAAAGATTTAGGTTATACCAAAGAACAAATAATACAATCAGTATTACATTTAGATGAAAAAACACCACACATTCATTGTGTAGTAGTTCCTCTTGTTAAAAAGTTTGATAAAAGAGTTAATAAAGAAAGATATTCTATTTCTAAAAGAGATTATATTAAAGACCAAAATTATTTAAGTATATTACAAGATAAATATTGTTTTAGATTAAATAATCTAGGTTTCAAATTAGAACGCGGTGAAAAAGGAACTAAAATTAAAAATCTTTCTTTAGGACAATTAAAAGGTATAACTAGACAATATGAAAGACTTGCAAATAAAAGTATAAAGAATATTGAAAGCGAACATTTAAAAATTATTAATATGTTAAAATTTTCAAAAAAGAAAGCATTTTCAGATTCAATTATTCTTAATGGTGAATCATATCACATTCTACTAAAATATCTAGATTTATATACTAAAGAAATCCAAAATCAGGTAATATATCAAAACTTTTTTAACGATTTAGATGATTACATTTTTAATTATAAAGAATTAGAAAAAGAATATAATTATTCACAAAAAGTAATAGATAATTTAGAAGAAGAATTTGAAAAGTTAGACCAAAATAATAATAACTTAATTGACTTTATCAAGAATATACTAGAAATATTAAAAGACTTTTTTAGAAGAATTCTACTTTCTAAAGATGAAATTGACAAGAATAAAACTTTAAATATTTTAAAAGAATGTTATGAAAAAGATTTATATAATTCCTATGATTTAATAGATATTTCTAAAGATACTGATAAAGAAATAGAAGTTAATGATTTTATAAAAAGAGAAATATTAGAAAAAGAATACGACTACTTCGATTAGTCGTATTCTTTGTATATACTAAATTTTTGATAATTTAGAAACACACTTGCAAATTGACATATCAATTAGCGTGTGTAAAAGGACTTGTCCTTTTAAATCCTAGGTAATAAGCATTAAAAGTGATAAAAATTCAGAAATATGTGATATAATAATCTACAAGGGAGGTTTCTATATGAGTTTAAAAGAAGAATTAAAAAAATTAAGAAATAAATTATCAGGAAATCAAACAGAACAAGTACAAGTTAGTGGTAGAACAACTGTTGAAAGACCTGAAGATATTACGGAAGAAGAGAGAAGAATGTTGGAAGACGTTCATAAATTTAGAGAAGGATATATTTCTCCTGCAGCTGAAGCAATGGCTAATCATTTTGCTAAAATTAGAAATGTTAATTTAGATGCTAAAGTAGATAATTTTATTAATTGGTATTTTAAAAATATGGTTAAAGGACATTATACTGATATTGGAGAATTTCATAAGCCAAATGATATGAGAAATTTCATTGAAAAGATGGCTGTTTGGTACGAACTAAGATATCCAGATTATGAAATTAATAGGTTAATGCCTGGTTCTGGTCAAGAAGCTATAGAAATAAATGATGTAATGTTTAACAGTAATAAATACATAAATGAATTATTTGATGAAAATGCTGATGTAAGAGCATTAGATTGGGATGAATTCTATAATGCTAAAGCATTTATAAATTCTTTATCATGGGATGAGAGATATTTGTTTGGAAGACCAAGATATAGAGATTTGGTGTATATTGATTCACATCGCAGAAGTGCTCACTTACATTTAACATCTAAAGGATTTGTTGAATTAGCAGAAGAAATAGGAATCTATACAAATTTCAAAGTTAAAGATGAAGAATTAAAAGGTATGCATGTTAAAGATGTTGTAAATTTATTAACAGAAAAAGGCATTTCATTGCCTAGTGGTAATGAATTAGAAGAAACTATAAAAGATGTTGAAAATTGGAATTATCAAAAAGAAGAAATGCTTAATTGTGTTATGTATAGAATAATTGAAAGAGGCGGAAATAGAATGGGACCTCGTAGAGCATTCCTTTTTGCCAAAGAATTTGGAAGGAATATTGATATTCCTATGATGTATGGAGTTGATTATTCAGATCCAGGATTAAGAAGTTTTATTATTGAATATATTAAAGCTGGTGGTTCAAAAGATTTGGTATGTTATATAGGGTATTTTTCTAGAGCAAGTCAAAGTGAAAAAATGAATACAGTTTCAGTTGGGGAAATGCTTAGAACTCGACATAATGACTGTATTACTAAATATACACCTGAAGAAACAGTGTTGCATCAAAGAATGGTAAATGCTCTAGCAAGTCAAATTGACCAAGAAGAAGTTAGAAAAGAAGAAGTAAAACAATTGAGATTACAAAGAAGATTAGAAAAAAGTAGAAGCAATTTGAAAGTTGGTGATTAGAATGGCTGATATACTTGCATGGGTTTCATTAATTGTAGGAATCGTTTCTATAGTTTTAGCGATTATCTCTATGAAGTCTGCCTCAAATTCAGAAAAGAATAGTCAAGAAAATTTTGAAAAGACACAAAAGATGATGAATGAGATTTATGATAAAACAAAAGACTTATTACACCAAATTGATAATAAATCTTCTGTTATAAGTAATAGCGTTGATAAAAGTGTGGTTCAATTAACAAATCTATTTAGTAATGTTTTAGATAGAGTAATTGAAGACCAAAATAAAGTGGAAATTCCAGATGTTACTGTTGACCAAAATTTAGAAAAAATAATGGAAGAGAAAAAAATAAATAATGATGAAATTTCTAATCAGATTGCTCTACAATTATTACCAGAATTAATGAAGCATCCAGAAAATTTAGAAAAGTTAGTAGCTATATCTGAAAAAATTAATAAGAAAAAATAGTCTTTAATAAAAAAGTATGATATACTATAGTTAGTTAATAATTATTACTAACTATTTCTTTTGCTCTAGAAGTTGTTCTACTTCTTCCCTTAGGGCACCAGATTGATAGTTACTCGAAAAGTTCGAGTTTTGATAAATAACTAATTCAGAAATGGTTTAGTTTTTCTATTATGAATAAAATGAAAATTTATAAATAGATTCAGTATGCGAATGAAAGATGTTAATTAAATTTTATTATATAAATATTTAGTGTAATATAAGTTAAAAGAAAAAATTTCATATAAATGAAAAATGTCAATAAATGAAAAAAATTATTGACTTTTTATTTTTTTAATAAAAAATATGATATACTAATATGTACAGGATGGAGGTATAAAAATGGATGCTTGGAATAAGTTTAAAGGTGAAATATGGAAAAATGAAATTAATGTTGAAGATTTCATTTTAAATAATTATAAAGAATACTTAGGAGATGAATCTTTTCTAGAAACAATTACAGATAAAACCAAAAAAGTTTTAGATAAAGTTACAGCTTTAACTAAAGAAGAGTTAAAAAAAGGTGTTTTAGATGTTGAAACAAAAATAATTTCTGGAATAGATAATTTTGATCCTGGATATATAGATAAAGATAATGAAGTTATTGTGGGATTACAAACTGATAAGCCATTAAAAAGAATTGTTAATTTATATGGTGGAATCAGAATGGCTCATAGTTCTTTAGAAGCTTATGGATATAAATTAGATGAAACTATTGACAAACATTTTAAAGAATATCGAAAATCACATAATGATGGTGTTTTTGATGCTTATACTGAAGAAATTAGAAGAGCAAGAAGTGCAGGATTATTAACTGGATTACCTGATGCTTATGGTAGAGGTAGAATAATTGGTGATTATAGAAGAATTGCTTTATATGGTATTGATTATTTAATAGAACAAAAACAAAAAGATTTAAAAAATATTACTGATATAAATGAAAATACAATTAGATTAAGAGAAGAAGTTAGTGAACAAATTAAAGCATTAAATGAAATTAAAAGTATGGCTTTAAAATATGGTTTTGATATTTCTAAACCTGCTTGTAATGCTAAAGAAGCAACTCAATGGTTATACTTTGGTTATTTAGCGGCTATTAAAGAAAATAATGGCGCTGCTATGAGTTTAGGAAGAACTTCAACATTCTTAGATATCTATATTGAAAGGGATTTAGAAAATAAAGTAATAACTGAAAAAGAAGTTCAAGAAATAATTGATCAATTTGTTATTAAATTAAGAATTGCAAGACACTTAAGAACACCAGAATATAATGAATTATTTGCAGGTGATCCTACTTGGGTAACTGAATCATTAGGTGGTATGGCATTAAATGGTAAAAGTTTAGTTACTAAAAATAGTTTTAGATATTTACATACTTTAATTAATTTAGGTTCTTCTCCTGAACCAAATTTAACTGTTTTATGGTCAAATAATTTGCCAGAAAATTTTAAAAAATATTGTTCAAAAATATCTATTTTAACTGATGCTATTCAATATGAAAATGATGATGTAATGCGACCAATATATGGTGATGATTATGCTATTGCTTGCTGTGTATCAGCTATGAAAGTTGGAAAACAAATGCAATTCTTTGGCGCAAGATGTAATTTAGCTAAATCATTATTATATGCTATTAATGGTGGTTATGATGAAATGAGTGGGAAATTAGTTGTTTATGGAATGGATAAAATAACTGATGAAGTGCTAGATTATGAAAAAACTAAAAAAGCTTATTATAAAATGTTAGAGAGTATTGCTAAAACATATGTAGATGCCATGAATATAATTCACTATATGCATGATAAATATGCATATGAAAAATCTCAAATGGCATTACACGACACTAATGTTGAACGTTTAATGGCATTTGGAGTAGCTGGACTATCTGTAGCAACTGATTCTTTATCAGCAATTAAATATGCTAAAGTAAAACCAATTAGAAATGAAGAAGGAATAGCTATTGATTTTGAAATTGAAGGTGATTATCCTAAATATGGTAATGATGATGATAGAGTAGATAGTATTGCTGTGGATATTGTAAAAACATTTATTAAAGAATTAGAAAAACATCCACTATATAAAAATGCTAAACATACGTTATCTGTATTAACTATTACTTCTAATGTTGTTTATGGTAAGAAAACAGGTTCTACTCCTGATGGAAGAAAAAAAGGAGTTCCTTTCGCTCCGGGCGCTAATCCAATGCATGGTAGAGATAGTAGTGGTGCTTTAGCTTCATTAAATTCTGTTGCTAAAATACCTTATAAAGATGTATGTCAAGACGGTATTTCTAATACATTCTCTATTATTCCAAATGCTTTAGGTCATAGTGAAGAAGAAAGAATTAAAAATTTAGTTAATATTTTAGATGGTTACTTTAAACAAGGGGCTCATCATTTAAATGTTAATGTTTTAAATAGAGAAAAATTAATAGATGCAATGGAACATCCTGATCTTTATCCTAATTTAACAATAAGAGTATCAGGATATGCTGTTCATTTTAATAGATTAAGTAAAGAACAACAATTAGAAGTTATCAGTAGAACATTCCATGAAGGTGTTTAATGGAAGGGTATATTAATTCAATTGAAACTATGGGATTAGTAGATGGTCCTGGCATAAGATTTGTAGTTTTTATGCAAGGATGTAAATTAAGATGTTTATTTTGTCATAATCCGGAAACATGGAAACAAAATGAAGGATTAAAAATAACAACTGATGAATTGATAAAAAGAATATTAAAATACAAAAATTATTTTGGTAGCGAAGGAGGGGTGACATTTTCTGGTGGTGAACCTCTTCTTCAAACTGATTTTTTGATAGAAATTTTAAAAAAGTGTAAACAATTTGGAATAAATACTTGTTTAGATACAGCTGGTGTTGGTGGAACTAAAAATGAAGAAGTATTAAAATACGTAGATTTAGTTATGATGGACATTAAGGCTATTGAAGAAAATAAATATAAAGTAATGACTGGACAAAAAATAGAAGAATCAATTAATTTTTTAGATTTGTGTCAAAAATTAAACAAAAGACTGTGGATAAGACAAGTAATTGTTCCTGGTATTAATGATAATGAAGAATATATTAAAAAATTAAAACAATTTTTAAATAAGTACAATATCGAAAAAGTAGAATTTTTACCCTATACAACAATTGGTGTTCCAAAATATGAAAAATTAAATATTAATTATCGATTAAAAAATACTAAACCTATGGATAAAGAAAAATGTCAAGAATTATACAAATTATATGAAACATTATAATTTGTTTCATTGCCCTATGGCCAAGCGGTAAGGCGGCGGACTCTGACTCCGTAATCATTAGTTCGAATCTAATTAGGGCAGCCAAAAAGTATGTAAGTTGAATTTTCAACTTTTTTTCTATTGTAATAAAATAGAAAATATTATATAATTTTATTAGAATAAAGGGTGAGGCAAATGATACTAAGAAAACCTTATGCATTCTTTATAAAACATTTTAAATTGTTGCATTTTATTTTAATTATTTTAATGTTTTATTCAATTTATAATACAAAACAAATTTTGGATTTTTTCAATGAATATAGTATGACAAATATAAATCTATTTGGCCAAGACTTAATTGAACCATTATTTCCTAAATTGTTACAGTTTATGCCATTTTTGATTACTATTATATTACTTATTATATTGTTTGTACTTGCTTTTAAGAAAAAACCTTTTGTATTTTATTTATTTTTAATTTTATCAAATATTTATAATGGTATATTATTTCAAATAGCTTTATCAACAGTTTATGATTTAACAACTAAAGTTGTCGATACAAGAATTGTTATGTTAGTTAGAGACTTAATTTTTATTTCATTTATTATACAATTAGTTGGAATAATTATAACATCTGTAAGAGCCGTTGGATTTGATATAAAAAAATTTGAGTTTGATATTGATTTAAGAAAGATTGATATAACAGAAGAAGATAGAGAAGAAGTAGAAGTACAAATTAATTTTGATAAAAATTTATTTATAAGAAATTTAAGAAAACGTTTACGCTTTATTAAATATGCTTATTTAGAAAATAAATTGTTTTCCAACATAGCAATTTTAATTGGTATTTTATTAGTAACTATAATTATAATTTTTTCTTTATTTGATAATACTAAAGTAATAAATCAAAAAGAATATTTTACAGGTAATAATTTAACTTTAAACATAAGCGAAAGTTACTTAACTAATACAGATTATAAAGGTAATAAAATATCAGAAGATTTTTATTTAATATTAAAAATGAATATAAAAAATAATTCTACTTCTAAAAATACATTGGATTTTGCTACAACAAAAATAGTTATCGATGAATATACTTATACACCAATTACTCAGTATCAAGAAAAATTTTCAGATTTTGGACAAGTATACAAAGGGGAAAATATTAATCAAGAATTTGAAGAAAAAATACTTATTTACCAATTACCTAAAGAACTAATTAATAAAGATATAATTTTTTCTTTTACAAACAAAAATAAAAAATATCAAAATGGTGAGTATGAAACAATAAATGTTAAAATTGAGTATGAAAATTTAATTGGAATTAATAATATTACGGAGTATAAATTAAATGAAGAAATGAATTTAAAAGACAGTATTTTGCCTGATGCATTTATTAAAATTCAATCATTTGATATACAAAAGAAATACAAATTAAAATATAATTTTTGCTTAAATGATAATTGTTACGATTCTTATGAATATTTACTTCCAAAAATTAATTCAAATTATGATAAAGCTCTTTTAAAGATTTCTGGTAATTTAAATGGAAATATAAATGGGGTAATTGATTTATATGATTTTATTTATAAATTTGGAGAATTACATTATACTATTGATGGAATAGATAAAGTTCAACTAATTGATTTAGCTGAAGTCAATAGTAAACATTCTAATACAGATGGGACTTACTATATTGAAGTTGTAGATGAGGTTAAAAATGCTACAAATATATCGTTTTGGTTTAAAATTAGAAATAAAGTTTACAAATATATATTAAAATAGTAAAAAATATGTTATAATTTAATAGTGGAGGACTATGATGAAGAAATTACTATTTTTATTGTTATTGTGTATTCCAATAAAATATATAGATGCTAAGTGTTTATATAGTGATTTAGCTGAATTAAAAAAAATAGCTTCAAATGTTAATGAAAGTTATGAATATAAAATAATTGATAATAAAGCTTATTTTGATGTAACATTAACTAATTTAACAGATGATATTTATTTTGTGGATACAACTAATAACAAGGCTTATAAGAATAATAATTCCGAAATAACATTAAAAGATTATAACAGTGGCCAAACGATAGTTTATAATTTTTATTCTTCAAATCTAGATTGTCAAGATACTGTTTTATATACAATTAGAATAGTGTTACCACAATATAATATTTTTTACAATGATCCTGTATGTGATGGTGCAAAAGAGTATAGTTTATGTCAAAGATGGTATGGTAATAATTTGAGTTACAATACATTTTTGGATAAAGTAAATCAATATAAAGAAAATAAAAAAGAGAATGATAATAATTTGGAAATAGAACCAGAAGAGGTTGGTAACAACAATTTACTTCATTATGTAATAAATTTTTTAACAAATTATTATTATGTAATCTTAATAATTTTCTGTGGGATATTTATTATTGTTTCTTATATTAGAAATAAGAAAAACAACATTTATAATTAGGAGTTGAGATAATGAAGGAATCGTTTTGGGGAGCAGCAGTTGTCGCCATAGGAGTTATAACAATATTTTTCATTCTATTTTTTCAATCGATAACTAATACCGATGAACATAATTATCATTTGTTAAAGGAAGCAACAGAGGCAGCTATGTATGATGCATTAGATTTAGCTTCATATAAAAATGAGGGCGTGATAAGAATAGATAGAGAAAAATTCGTTGAAAATTTTTTAAGAAGGTTTGCTGAAAGTGCGACATTGTCAAATACATATAAAGTTGAAATATATGATGTCAATGAAACGCCACCTAAAGTTAGTATTAAAGTAAGTAGTTCTGAACAAACAAATTTAACTGGAGAAGTTTTAGAATTTGATATTTCTAATAAAATTGATGCGATTTTAGAAACTCCAGATGTAGAATAGAAAGGGAATGATTTTATGAACAATTTTTTAATATCAATAAAAAGATTTATTACAAATAAAAATACAGTTACAGTAATAGGAGTAATTGCGATATTAGGTTTATTGTATTGGGGGTATAATTCAGTTATAGATTCACAAGTTAAGCCAATACGTGTTCCTATTGCTAATCAAACAATTCAGCCAAGAACTTTAATTACAGATAATATGATTTCATATATCGAAATACCAGCTGTTGCAGTTACTAACAATGTTCAAAGAAATTCTAATTTGATTATAGGAAAATATAGTGCTGTTAATTCAGTTATACCAGCTGGAAGTATGTTTTATAACGATGTTTTAATTGATGAAGAACAACTTCCTGACTCTGCCTTTACAGCTGTTAAAGATGGTGAAAGACCTTATTCTTTATCTGTTACAACATCCTCTACTTATGGAAATTCAATATTTCCTGGAAACAAAATTGATATTTACATGAAAGCTGTAGATGAAAACGGTCAAGTAATGGTTGGTAGACTTTTAGCTCAAGTAGAGGTTTTAGCTGTAAAAGATAGTCAAGGACAAAATGTTTTTGAAAATACTAGTACAACAAGAACTCCAGCAACATTATTATTTGGTGTTCCTGAAGATGTGTTTATTTTACTTAAGAAAACTGAATACTTAAGAAGCTATGGAGTTGAATTGTTTCCAGTACCTTATGGTGGTACAAGCCCAGTAGAAGGAGATTTAACTGTCGATCGTCAAGAATTAGTTGATTTTATTGAAAGTAATACTGTTACATTTAGTGATAATACTACTAACCCAACTAATCCTGTTTTAGAAAGTGAAATGGAATAACATGAATGAAAATTTATTTTCACAAATAGATTTTGGACCATTAACAGATTACTTGAAAAATGATGATATTACAGATATTTCGTATGGTAACAATGGTCAAATTCATTTGAAGACTTTATCACAAGGAATTTTTAGAGTAGAAAATCCTAATATTAATAACGCTTTTATGGAAAAATTAGCTTTTCAATGCTCTAATGTTATGGGAAAATCATTTAATGCTGCGCATCCATTTTTAGATTCTGAAAGTGCAGAATTACGTATGAATTTTATTCATGATTCAGTTGCTAGTAATGGAATAGCTTGTGTTATTCGTAAGACACCAGCAAAAATAAGATTAGAAAAAGATAAAATAATAGCTGATAAATATATTACAGTGGATGTTCATGATTTTTTAGTTCAATGTGTTTTAGCCCATTGTAATATTATGGTATGTGGAGAAACAGGATCTGGTAAAACAGAATTTGTAAAATATTTAGCTTCTAAGACTAGGGCAGACGAAAAAATAATAACAATTGAAGATACCTTGGAATTACATTTGGATAAGATATTTCCTCATCGTGATATTGTTGCTATGAAAACTAATAATATTGCATCATATAGTGATGTGTTGGTTGCTTGCATGAGACAAAATCCTAAATGGATATTATTATCCGAAGTTCGTAGTGCAGAGGCTGTAATGGCAGTAAGAAATTCCATTTCATCAGGACATTATATTTTATCTACAATACATGCTGATAAAGCTGCATCAATTCCAAATCGTATGTATAGTTTGTTGGAAACAAATCAAGAAATAGATCAATTTTTAAAATCAATTTATAGATATATTCAATTGGGTGTGTTAATTCGTGGACGCCAAGATAAATTAACAAGAAAATTTATTCGTGAAGTTGCGGAAGTTACAGAATTTTATGTAACTGAAGATAATGAGGCCAAATATAATGTTATTTATAGGAAGACACCTGAAGGACAAGTATATAGAAAAAATCCTAGTAAATATTTGATTGATTACATAGAAGGACAAGGTATAACAATACCTGTAGGATTTATAAATCCTTTATATGATGAAAATAAAAGTCAGGTAAATGTCAATAATCAGTTAACACAAAACAATAATTTAACAACATTAGTATAATTCCTCAAAATATAAAATAAAGGAGGGTGTTTATGACTACTACTATTTTTGTAGCTATAGCTTTTATATTAGTTTTTATATTCATATATAGATTGAATACTGGTAATAATTTTTATAAATATGTAACTACGCAAGTTACCAATATTTATGAAAAATATGCACCATATTCTTTTAAAATCGTAAGAGAAAAAGTAAAAGAGTTAGGTCAGGATTATACACCAAAGCAATATGCTATTCAAGTAATTATTTTCTCTTTAGCAGCTGCAGTTGTTTCATATTTATATTTTTACAATTTAATTTGGTGTATTGTTTATATTATAGCTTCAATTTTAGCTATTCCTTATTTAGCCTATTTACGTTGTAAAAGATTATATAGTGAATTTATTTTTGAACAAATTCAAGTATATACAACAAATACTATTATGGAATTTGCTACTACTCAAAGTTTTGTAAAGTCATTAGAAGGAGTTTATGAATCTGGAGTATTAGAAGATCCTGTTAAAAGTGATATTAAAACAATGATTGATATGGCTTATAGAAATGGAACAATTGAAGAATCAATAAATTTTATGAATGAAAAATATGACTATTATATAGTTAAAAATATGCATC
>NBJMC04201__coassemble_1301_pt1 | contig 13634 bp, 13 predicted proteins | sample NBJMC04201__metabat2_high_PE_001 | metagenome-assembled genome bin NBJMC04201
CTTCTTCTAAAGTTATATGAATTCTTTTATCAAATATGTAAGGTTTTTCTACTTCAATTGTAGCACCTTCTTCCTCTGATTCTGTATCTTCAACCTCAATCATAATAGGCTCTTTAGCTTCATGTTCTTCATCTAAAACTACGGTTTTAAAAGAATAAACATGAATATCACCAATTTCTCTATCTATAGCAACTCTAACATTTGTCAAAGATTTGTAATTTTTTTTATAAGCAGATGTTAATGCTAGCTCTAAAGCATCATAAATATAATCTTCAGATATTCCCTTTTCTTTAACTAACAAATCCAATGCTTTCTTAAATTCTTTAATGTTCAAATTAATCACATCCTTTCTCTTTTGAACAAATATCCACAATATAACTTTCATCAATAAAATCAATTTTATCTAATATTGGTCCCACTAAGTCATTTACATTAACGCAATCATTAATAGTGATAAAACCTTCTTTATCAATAATTATTCTTAAAAAATTAGTATTATTTTCCTTAACATACTTTACATCATCTAGAATATAACCTAAATCTGTAATTGGTTTTTCAATTAATTTTCTAACTTTACTTTCCATAAGACCTCCAACTTATATTAAAGAGTGGGATTATGTCCCACTCCTCATGCAATAATATTATATCATAAATTTTAGATTTTAAAACATTTTTCTAAAAAAGATTTATTATTTTTTGTTTAAATGATATAATGTATTATGGTGAGATAATGAAAAATACAATTTTAAAAAGACAAATTATAGGTTTATGTGTTGTTGTATCTTATTTTATATATAGCTATTTTCAAACACTTCCATTATCAATATTAGGTATTGATTATTATAAATTAAGCATGACAAATAAAATTATATATCTAATTTGTACTGAATTAATTTATTTATTAATTTTATTCTTTATTTATCATAAAGAATATATTAGAGATTTTAAAGATTATATTAAAAATTTTAAAAATTATATGCTTAAATATATGGAATATTGGGCATTAGCTTTCTCGTTAATGTTAATAAGCAATTTTTTTATAGTTAGTTTATTACCAAATTCAGTAGCAACCAATCAAGAGGCAATTAATAATACTTTAACTCAAGCACCTATTTATATGGTTATATCAGCAGTTTTATTTGCACCATTTTTAGAAGAAACAATTTTTAGATTTAGTTTTAGAAAGATTTTTCAAAATGATATATTTTTTATTATTATTTCCGGATTAGTGTTTGGAAGTTTACACGTAGTTGGATCTTTTAAAAATTTTATAGATCTTATTTATGTAATTCCTTATTCAATTCCAGGATGTGTTTTTGCTTATACACTAGTTAAATCTAAAAATATATTTATTCCAATGAGTTTACATCTTTTTCATAATGGCATTATGATGTTTGTTCAATTAGTTTTATTATTTATTTAAGGAGTTGCAATGAAAAAATTTATTATTATATTAGTTATCATTATTTTAATATTAGGTTTAGGATTACTATATTCGAGATTTATTGCAACTAGTGGATTAAAAGTTAAAGAGTATAAAGTCGTAAATAATAAAATAACAGATTCTTACCATGGTTTAAAAATAATTCATTTATCTGATATTCATTATAATTCAACTATTAATGAAAAAGAATTAAATAACATTGTTGATAAAGTAAACGAAATAAAACCTGATATAGTCGTTTTGACAGGTGATTTAATTGATGAAAGATTATCTTATGACAAAGATATAATTATCAATTGTTTAAGTAAAATAGAAGCTAAGTTAGGAAAATTTGCCGTAAGTGGTAATCATGATATTCCACTAGATGATTATAATTATATTATTAAAGAAAGTGGTTTTACTAGTTTAGATAATAAATACGAGTTAATATATTCTAAAACAAGTGAACCAATCATAATTTCTGGTATCGGATATGGTGATGAAGATATTGGTATAAAAACAGAACAATATGATAAATATATATCAGAATTAAAAGCAGACGATATCAAGCCAATTTATTCAATATTATTAGTTCATGAACCTGATACTGTGGATAATTTAGATTTAAACAAATATGATTTAGTTTTAGCAGGACATTCTCATGGTGGGCAAGTAAGAATTCCATTTATTGGAAAATTATATACACCAGAAGGAGCTAAAAAGTATTATGATGAATACTATAAAATAAATAATACAGATTTATATATTTCTAGTGGATTGGGAACATCAATGTACAAATTCAGATTATTTAATAGACCATCTTTTAATTTTTATCGAATAACAAATAAATAGCCTTTAAATTGGCTATTTATTTTATTTGTATTAATTTTTTTACTTTATAAGTAGCAAAATCACCAATTGGAACACGATAATCACTACCTATTTCTTTTTCTAATGACTCTAAAAATCTTCTAGAATTTGCAGATTTTTTTACCCATTCATTTACTAATTTTAATTGTTCTTTACTTAATTTTTTTGACATTACTATAGCTAAAAATTTAGCAATAACATAATTCAACATACGTTTATTTTGATCGTCTATTTTTATTAAATCTTTTTGATATTTATCCATATCACATAAATGCATAAAATCAGTCGTGAAAATGTAGCTTCCCCTATTGATATCTGCTGCAAGAACATTTTTTCTTGTCAATTCGTTAAAATCTTCTATTAAATCATGTATTGAATTAATTAATTCCCCACAACTAAAATCTTCAGGTTCACGATAAATTGGAGAATCTTTCTTCTTTGGATTTGTTACATCATCTAAATATTCCATAACATACCCTGTATATACTCCTTCACTATCTAATAAAATATCTATAGGTTTAATAATTCTTTTTAAATCTAACTCATCTAAAAAATAAGTAGCCTTAGAAAATGTCATTAAATTTTTTTCTTTTCTTAAACTAATATCATATTTTAATAGTTTCAATGCTTTATCATTAAATTTAAATACTCTTCCATCATGTCCAGCTCCAACTCTAGGCAATGCACTAATGTCTGGTATTACTTCTAAAGTACTTCTTAAAACAACTTGTTTATGTTCTACAAACCTTGCCACAATATTTCCCCCATTTTTGAATTGAAGATATTCTAACATAAAGTTAAGAAAAATGCAAATTAATAATTTTGTTAATTAATAATCCTAATAAAAATGGAATAGTCATTTGACCTACAATCATAACTAAACAATAATAATCTTGAAATATATTTTCAAATATTGTAAATAATTGAAATCCTTCACTTATAAACATTAAATTACCATTAAAATTAGTGTTTATAATATAAGCAAGTAAACAAATGATAAAAACTAATAAAGCATAATATTTTATATCCTTTAATTTTACAGTTACATAATTATATTTAACTATTATTAATCCCAAATATATCATAACAGCATGATAAAATAAACTCTGAATACTTATAAAATGAAATAACGGATATATACCTAATGAAGTTCCAGGTGAAATTAAAAAAGCGATACCAGCAAAAAATCCCCCTGTTGCTAAAAAAACATCACCTATTTTTTTTAATTTCCCTTTACCAAATCCACTTAAAATTCCAGCATACAATAATATACTGCAATAATATAAAGGTACATATGTATTAACATTATTAATATTTCCTATTATAAAATTAAAAATTATTTTTATTATTTCTAATATCCAAACTATAAGAGTCAATATTCTAATAATCCTAGTTATATCTTCTTTTTTGTTTATTTTGGTATTCTTAACACTAATAATAATTAAAAATATTATCACTATTATTGATATTAAATGTTTTAAATTATATAATCCACAAGATGGATATATATCTGGTTTAGCAAAAAACATAATTCACTTCCTAAACTATAAATAAATATATATTTTCAAGATATTTTTCTCTAAATAAATTATTACTAATATATTTTCCACCCATATACTTGTAAAATTCATTCGAAGGATTACCTTCTAAACATCCGACAACAAATTTATTTATATTATTTTTTTTCATATCGTTTACAGCAAAATTAAATAATAATTTACCATATCCTTTTTTATGATATTCTTTAAGAACATATAAAGAATAAATTTCACCAGCGTTTTCGTATTTATCACTGACATAATCATAATAAATCCAACCAATAATTTTATTATTTAATTTTAAAACATAATAGTTATCGTTATTATCTATCTTATTTATAATATTTTTAGCAGAATAATCTTCATTTAAATATAAATTTTCTAAAAATTCATTGTCAACAATTCCTTTATAAGTTGTATTCCAAACAACTGCTATATTATGAGCAAGTTCTTTAGCATCTTCTTTTTTTATTTTTTCTATTATCATAAATATCAATCCTCATTAAAAATTATAATTATTTAAGATATAGCAAGCACACACATTCAACGTGTGTCATCTAACTATAACTGCAATGTATAGTTAATGTCGTATGCCTTTTTATAATATATTAACTATGCTACAACAAACTATGTTCTCTGTATGTTAGTGACAAGTCTTTTCAGTGTAATTATATCACATTACCTTTCTAATTCCAATCTAACTCGAATATTTTCTATTGTTTTTCTTACTCTACTTCCATTTTTATCTTTTTCAAAAATATTAAATCTTTGATTACTTATAACATCTAGTATTGTAATATAATTATCTGTATTGTTCAAATTATTATTTTTCTTAATCATTTCTTTTGTAATATCTTTTTTAGGTGTAAAATTGAATGATTTTTTGCATATAAATCTTATTAAATAAGAATCTTTTTCATCTTTCTCATTATATCCACCAATAATTACATAATCTATTAGTGCATCAAATATTTGTTCATCAAACTTCTCTATATTAAAAATTTTATCACTATTTAACATTTCTTTAAGTTTAATAATTCCTCTCTCAATTTCATCATCATCTTCTTTTACTAATTGTAGTTGTTCTATTTCTTTATCCATTTTCTCTATTTTATTCAATAATGTTGCTTTTTTGCTTTTAAACATTTCAGAATCAATAGTACCATCTACCATTAAATCTACCAATTTTGAAATTTTGTTTTCATATTCTATTTTATCTTCTTTTAATTTATCTAATTTTTCTTTAGTTGTTCCATTTCTCATTGAATTTTTAACAATGTTAGAAATACTATCAATTATGTTATTTCTATTATTTGCCAATAACTGATAAATATCAATAAAAGCATTTTCTATTATTTCTTCTTTTACAATTTTTCCATCAGGACAATTATACTTTCCATTTTTTGAAGACTCAATACATTGCCAAGCAGCAACTTTTTTAGATTGATTTACAAACATTGTCCTTCTGCCCAATGTTTCGCCACAAAATCCACAGCGAAGTCTCGAACTCATTGTATATTTCCCTCCAACATTTCCCAATCTTCTTCCTGTTGCTCTTGCTCCACACTTTGCTTTTAAAATTTCTTGAACTTTATCAAAATCTTCAACTGAAATAATTGCTTCGTGATGATTTGATATATAATATTTATCTTCTTCTCCATAATTAACTAATCTCCTGTGAGATATTGGATCTTGAGTAAAGGTTTTTCCTTGAAGTACATCTCCTTTGTATTTTTCATTTGTTAATATTCCTCTTACCGTTGTTGCTCCCCATACATCTTTTCCTTTTGGACTTTTTATTCCCATTTTAGTTAATTGTTTTGCAATATAATCAGCACCCCTACCATCTAAATACATTCTAAACATCATTTTAACAATATCTGCTTCATTTTCTTTAATTATCATTTTATTATTATCTGAATCATATACATAGCCGTAACAATTATTAAATCCTATTAATTCTCCACGTTCTTTTTTCATTTTCAACCCTAGTTTAACGTGAGATGAAATAGTTTCGCTTTCTTGTTGGGCTACAGAACTTAATATTGTTAATAATAATTCTCCTGACATTTCCAATGTATTAATATTTTCTTCTTCAAAAAAAACTGCAACATTATTTTCTTTTAGTTTTCTCACATATTTCAAAGTATCTACAGTATTTCTCGCAAATCTGGATATAGATTTAGTAATAATCATATCAAATTTACCATTTATTCCATCGTGAATCATTTTCATAAAATCGTTTCTTTTATAATCCAAAGTTCCTGAAATTGCTTCATCTGCATACATATCGATATATTGCCATTCATCATTTGAAGATATTTTTTCTTTATAATATTTTTTTTGAGACTCATAACTATTTAGTTGTTCTTCATTTCCAGTACTAACTCTTGCATAAGCAGTAACCCTTAATCTTTCAGTTATTAATAAACCAGTATTTCTATCTACTCTACCATCTTTCTTTTTAATTATTTTTATATCCATAAACATTTCCTTTCTTGTTCGAACAATGCCATTTTATAAGAATAATCAATTAATTACAATTGTGCGATTTATTTAATTGCACAATTGACTTTTTATAAGTTATCTCATCAATTATTTTCTTATTTTTTACAAGATTTAGAATTCGTAACTGTTCAAGATAATCAACAAAATCTTTATTAAATGAAGAAGTTTTATTAACAATTATTTTTTTTATCATTTTATATCAAAAGTATCCTTTAATGATTTATTGACTAAGTTGATTTCTTCTTCATTCAAACTACATAAAAATGATATTAATCTTGTTTTATCTAAAACTCTTACTTGTTCCAATAGAATAAGTGAATCGTGTGTTATTTTTTCATTTGATTTTATTTCTATATGTGTAGGTAGATAATTTTTCTTTTTTGATTTACTTGTTAAAGGAGCAATTAATACAGTTGGGCTATATTTATTACCTAAGTTATTTTGAACAACCACCACTGGTCTTGTACCGTTTTGTTCACTTCCTATAATAGGATCTAAATTAGCATAATAAATATCTCCTTTTTTTATTACCCTATCTTCGTTCATTTTTATTAATCTCAACTTTATAAATAGTATGTGGTGTTTCATTATTAATTAGATTTCTAATATCTAAATTGTTATTTTTTCTTAAATAGTTATCTACTAGTCCTTTAACATCTGCTTTTGCTCTTTCCATACTAGTTTGCGTATGATCCATTGTTATAATATATTCTAATTTTACAGTTACTCTGTAACTTTTACTTTTCTTCATATTAAAAATTCTTCCTCCTTATATGTAAAAGCACGAGATAATAAAATCTCGTGCTAAATTTATTTTTATTGTTTAAGTAACTGATATTTTTCCTCGAACCCCTCAGTCTTTGGGAAATCATCAAACGATTAAATTGCTAATTTAATCTCACAGGAATTCCACCTCCCCGAGGATCTCTCCGGGCTGTCCCCATTGCTTTAGGCTGTGGCTAGACAGGAGTATCTTTAATACTACTATTAATCTTCGCATATTAGTTGCTAACTAATTTTATAACCAAACAATTATCGTCAAGCGTATTTGTTAAAGTGCTTATAATAGTAGGAACGTATTTGATGAATGTATATACAATTGTCAAAGAACTCCTGTTTCCAACAAAAAAGGAAACAGTGAAAGGATGATTTATTACCCTCTCAACTGTTTCCTCACTAAAACGTAAAATTTGTAGTCTAATTTGTTAATTTTTTAAAATTTCTTTTAATTTTTTGATTGCAATATCTAAACTGAACTTTACTGCTCTATGTGTACAATGTTCTTCTTTTGCGATTTCTTTCAGTGTTTTTTCATCAAAATAGTACTTTTTTATTCTTCTTTTTTGTATTTCAGGAAGTAAATTAATTGCAATCATTAAATTTTCATAAGACGATTTTCTTATAACAGAATCCTCAACACTTAAAGGTTTGTTCATTATTCTTGTATTTAATTTATTGTCAGTTAGTTCCGAATGTTCTATATGCCTATCATATTCATTAAGTTCTTTTAAATCATCTAGTTCAAATCTATCCATTGCTTCATATATTTCTTTGCTAACTTGCACTTCATTATTTTTATTATTAATATCTTTAAATATTATAAAGTAAGTATTATTAATTACTTTTAACATATAAGGATTATCATTACTTTTCCTTCTTTTTGGTCTATTAACCATTCCATTTTCCTCCAATCAATTCGTTTTTTTTGAATTGATTGAAGGTGTAGATCTACATCTTATAATTATTTTTTTATAACAAAAAAAACCGATTATAAAACTCGATGGTCGAGCCTTATAATCGGCGTTAATAAGAACTTCAAAATATGAATTTAATGCTTTTTGAGAGCATAAAATAGAATAGAAATTTTGTTTATAATAATAATCTTGAAATTTTCTAAACTTAATATAATACACTCTCATAATGGCAGTACTCCCCCGAGCAATGCCTTATATAAGAGTTAACGAGTATTTTTTCATTTGTACAATTCGTTTTTTTATTATCTCTTATATAATTAACCAGTAATATTATTATCCAATAATAAAAAAGTACTGCCTAATCATTTTTATTATTTTCTATTCTTTTAAATTTTTATACCCCTTTTCTCACAATATCACAGATTTGTGGCATTGCTAAAAAACAATAAAATAATCACTAAAAATTATTTAGTTGCTATAATACCATATTTTTCCTAAAAAAGTTGTCGAAATATGCCGAAAGTATGTTATTTTTGCCTAAACGTTTATTTTTTTGTCTAAAAGCATAAAAAAAGATGTTATATTTCAATATAAACACCTTTCTATAAACTATTTTAGTTAATTATTATTCAATTCCTAATGCTTTATAAACTGCATCTTCTGGATTGTTATAAAATGATATATTAAATTTGGAAAATAAATCGCTTGGTACATTTGATATATCACTTGCTGAAGACATAGGAAGCAATATTTTCTTTGCTCCAGAATCAAAACATACTTGGAGAGTATTTGCTAATTCTTCCACTTTACTTATTGTTCCACCAATGCTCATACTTCCTAGTATAACTAAACTGCCCTGCATTGGCTTTTTTAAGGCACTACTACACATTGCAACAAAAGATGCAAGAGAAATATCTTTTGAAGCACCTACTCCTTGTAAATCTTCTATATGTAATAAATAATCTACATTATCAACTTGAATACTTGCACTTATACTTTTTTTATTTGCTTTGAAATAATTAAATGCTGTATTCAATGCTTCTTTTGTTTCTCTATCAGTTCCTATACCAGATATTGCAAATTTTCCGTGTCCACTTGGTGATTCAACTTCTATTTTAAATGTTCCTATCATTCCAGAATTACCCCTACCTATAAAATAAGTATGTCCTGCTTTTAACATTCCCTCTGGAATAAGTTTTCCTCCCCCACTCTCTGGTACAGAAATAAACTTTTCTTCCATAGTATCTAAATCAATATAAGAAAAATGCACATCATAGAATTCCATACCACCAATTTTCTTTAATTGTTCCTTAACACGTCTTCTTCCAACTAAAGCATAAGAAAGTATTTCTTCAAGTTCTTCTTTATTATATTTACCATCTGGGTATAATAATTTTACTAAACCAGATACTGTCTTTCTTACTGCTATAACATCTCTTTGATTTAGATTATTACCTAATTTAAAGTATTTATCAAAAGAATCAGAAAATGTTCTTTTTCTCATTTCTCTAAAATATTCTGATAAGTAATCAGTAATAAATCCATATTCATCTGTTATTAATTCTGGTCGCATTTTAGGTATTTCCCATCCAGGTAAATAATAATGCATTCTATCAAAAAATGCTGAATCGTTTGCCATTTCTTTTGGAAAAGGCTCAAACAAATGAGAAGTTTTTAATAATACTTCAACACTTTGATTAATATTTCCAACAAACACCATTGAGGCATTAGCATTCTTTTCTTCTTTACCTCTTGCAAATGAGCCAGAAGCCATATAATCTTTCATTATTTGAATTCCATCTTTATCTTTGAAAGTTATTCCGGCAACTTCATCAAATGCCACACAATCCCACATACCAACTAAACCTATTTTCTTTTGTCCCATATTATAGAACAAGTTGGCAACTGTAGTTTGTCCACCAGATACTAATATGCTATTAGGAGATATTTCTTTATATATGTGTGATTTTCCTGTTCCTCTTGGACCTAATTCACACAAATTATAATTATTTTCTACTAAAGGTACTGCTCTTTCTATGAAATGCCATTTTTGTATTTCAGTTAAATGTGATGGCTCTATTCCCATTGAACGGATTAAAACATCTATCCATTCTTGCTTTGTAAAGTGCTTTCTTCCCTCAAATAGTTGATTTAAGTCCATATTTGGAAGTTGTATAGGATCAAGCCCTGCTACTACAAAAGGCATTCTATGTTTATCTTGGTCATCAAAACTATAACTTACTTTTATAATACACCATATACCACCAACTAAAAGTTTTTCATATTTACTAACAATTCCACTATCAATTAAAGCATCGTTTATTCCTAAATTAGAAAACTCTGCCTGATATATATCTAATTTCTCATTTAATTTAACTGTTACCTTATCAATGATTGTGTATATTCCTTTTTCTTTTATTTTTGATTTAATTTTTTCGGCTTCATCTGGTCTAACAAAGTTATCTGCTAATATCTTTTTTACTGTTTCTACTCCATCTGCAATAGCATTTTCATCATTAGTTGCACAATACATTCCAAGTAAATATTCAAGTACATAAACAGGAACATTAGCCCCCTCTTTTATTTTCTTTGTTAAATCTTTTCTTACAACTTTACCTGCAAAGTATTTATTTAACTTTTCATTTAATTCTTCCACTATTACACCTCCTAGAAATCAAAATTATTTACAATAGCAATATCAATATAGAATTTTATACGAGTAGATTCTATTCCCGTTTCTTCATCAATAATTACTAAATAATAAGGTTTATTTCTATCATAAGTAATATTTTTAAACACAAACTTTTCTCTAAAGAATCTATCTTTAACTTCAGTATTTTCATAATTTGCAATAATTGTACATTCATCAGATATTCTATTTCCATCTTCATCTTCAAAATGTAATAAGTATCTACAAGGTTTATTATTATCATCAACATTACTATCTTGTAAAAATTCTAGATAAGTAATAGCATTTGTTATTTTTGTTGATAACCCACTGTAGGTAATTCCGACTTTTTTACTTTGTTCTGTTGTTCTTGTTGATTTAAAATCAATAACAGGTATTATTATTTCTTGAGGAAGTATTCCACCGTGAACATAATTTATGCCACTACCTTGTCTTGCAAATATAATATTTCCTTTAGGAATATTTACATAGCCACTATCTTTTCCAAATACATAATCTAAATTTATTGATAAAATACCTTCTTCATTAGATAGACTATCTGAATAAGAATATCTTGTTTTTTGTTTTGTAGCATTTACTATCTTACTTGTTTTTTCATAACTTTCTATCTTACCTCTTTTATAGAAGAATCCGTGATCAGCAGTTATAAAAGCATTTATTCCACTAAATGTTGTATGCAAATCTCTAACTAATTTTTCTAATTCATTTATTGCTTTATCACAGGCAGTAAATATAGTATTTTCATTATGTTCTCCTGCATTATCTATTGTATCGTGATAAATATATACCACTTTTTTACCAGAAAATAGTTTTTTCCATTCTAGTTTTGTCATTTCATATAAATCATCATATTTCACTGCAATAGAATCTATATTTTCTTTTTGAAGTAATAATTCTCTATCTTTTAAACTTGAAGAAACTTGTCCATCTACTAAAATATCATCACTATCTTTTACTCTTGACAATTCTTTATTAGGTAATAATGAAGCCATTCCTAATTTTGTATATGATGGAACAATTCCTTGCATATATCCAATATCTGATTTACTTGCAAAGTTTTTCAATTTGTTATTAAGTTCTTTTGCACATTCATATCTAAATGCATCAGATATAATAACAATTATTCTATCTTTTTTATCATTAAATGGCTTAATATAATTTTTATAAAAATCTTTCTGCAAAGTCATACGATTAGAATCATATTTTGGCATATTCTCTATCATATCACTCCATTTAATTGATAATTCGCTCATAAAATCATTTACATATATATTTTCAATTTTATTTTTTAAATTAATGAATATATCTTTATCTTCAATACTATCATAATAAAAATATATTTTTCTGTATAAAGTATCTACTTCATAGAAATTATCAGTATAATCTTTTGCAAATCTATCAATATCAACTATTTTTATTGCATTTTCAATACTATTTATTTTTTCAAAAAATGCTATTGAATTTTTTAACAAGTTATATTCATTTTCTAATTTTTCGTACCAGTATTTATTTTCTCTTATATCTATATAATGTTTATATACTTCATACTCACCAATACTATTGAATAATTTATCTATTATATATTTGATTATATTTTTATCAATACTTATAAAAGCATCACTCAAACAATAATCTTCAATATCTATTCCATTAAGTAAGTCAATGATTCCAAATTCTGTTTCTATATCCATTGACAGTTTTTCAAAATATTCTCTTGTAGTCTTATCTCTCATCAAATTATTTATAAATACATAAACATTAGTTGTTTTTTTAGTTAATAAATATTTACTATATCTACTTGCTTTTTTAATATCTTTTAAACTTGTAGCAAAATATGTAAATACTAAAGATTTATATACCTCAAGTAAATCATCATAAGAATTTGCATTAGAGCCAAAAGTATCATTAAATAAACTTAATATAAATTCTTCATTACCAAACTTGAACAATTCTTCATATTTCTTTTCATCTTCAAAATAATATCTAATTATTTCTTTTAATATATCATCTTCATTTATTGATTTTATATTAAGCATAATTGCAGTAATAATTAAATCAATATTATCATTATTTTTTTCTTCAATATCAAAATTTTTAAATTCTGCTTCTCTTTTTTTGTTGCCAAAGAACTTGGCATATTTATTTATAATCTTTCTACAATCTTCTGTTAATCCCAAGTTCTTTAATCTCATAGTTGTTGAATCTGGATTAAATAATAAATCACTATTAGCAGTTTCTAAATCCAATAAATCATTATCTATACCCTTTTTTCTTTCAAAAGGAAGATAGATAATAATATTTTTATTAAGTTCTTCTTTTTCTATATGGTATCTAATCCAAAAACTATTATTATCGTACTTAATAATTTCTGTATCTTCTAATTCAAGTTCATTTATGAAATCCTCATATTCTTGTTTAGAATCATACCAAAATATTATTTTTCTTGTTCTTTTTCTTTCAGTATCTCTAGAAAAAGCACCTTTTAAAGTATCTTTTAATAATTCTAATACTTCGTCAAGCATATTCTATCCTCCTATTTTATTTTAGCAAGTATATCTTTAAACTTATCGTAATTTACTTTTACTCCATCATCTAAATCAATACTTATTCTTTGATTTGCAATATGTGCTATTTTTTCATCATATTCTTTTATTTCTTGTAATTTAGCATTTAAGTCTGCTTGTCTTCTTTGTGCTTCTTTTTTATCTGTCATAGATAATTCTGATGTAAGTTTATCATTTACATCTGTTAATAATTTTTCATAAGTCGTCTGCATTCTGTGTAAGTAGTCAAGTCTTACTTTTGGTATTAAGTTTTCGTTATATCTATGCATATAGACAAGTGCTTTAAATCCATTCTTCAATCGTCTGAGCGATGATTTTCCTTGATATTCCGGGCTTTTTTGAGCCTCG
>NBJMC04201__coassemble_1308_pt1 | contig 13534 bp, 15 predicted proteins | sample NBJMC04201__metabat2_high_PE_001 | metagenome-assembled genome bin NBJMC04201
TATTTTTATTGTTTTCAATCCATTGTTTTTCAAATAAATTTAATGTTGTATTTTTGTCTTCCTTTGTTAAAAAATAATAAGATAAACCACCTATAAGTAATAAAGCTATAATAATTATAATTATCAAAACTATTTTTTTATTCTTCATTTACATCACCTATATTATTTGTCCAAGTAAATGAATCTGCAGATTTTGAACGATATCCAATTGATGGATAATCAGAATTACCTTCGTTAATTAAATATATTTCAACATCATAAAATTCAGTTAATTTATCACTTAAATTATCAGTTATTATTGTACTTAAATTTTGAGCATCACTTAATTTTGTATCATCTTTTACTGTTATAAAAAATTTCATTATAACAGAATTTGTTTGATATTTTACATCTTCAGTAAGATTTGTATCAGAAATTTTTGTTTTGATTTGTTCGATAACAGCATTATCAACCTCTGGAGCATTAGTAAGCCTATCTCCATATACACTTTTATTACTTGGGAAAAACATTCTATATATTGCAAATGCTATCAAAAAAAGTAAAATTAAACATACAGAACCTACAATTATGAATGTTTTATTTTTCATAAATTTCATATCTTCACTCCTAACGATAATATTATACTATAAATATATGATTAAATCAATAACAAAATAATTTCTAAATTATATATTAAAACACTGTATATTAAAACAGTGTTTATTTTTTTTCATTTTTTTCATCATTTATTATTTTACCATCTTCTAAAGTAATTATTCTATCAGCGCATAACGCTAGATTATGATCATGAGTAATCATAATGATAGTTTGTTTATATTTTTGATTAGATAATTTCAATAATTCTATTATTTCTCTTCCTGCTTTACTATCTAAATTTCCAGTAGGTTCGTCAGCTAATAATAGAGCCGGTCTATTCATTAAAGCTCTACCAATACTAACTCTTTGTTGTTGCCCACCTGATAATTCGTTAGGTAAATGCTTAACGCGTTTACTTAATCCTAATGTTTCAATTAATTCATTTAAATATTTTTCATCTGGTTTTTTATTATCTAATAAAATTGGTAAAGTAATATTTTCTTTAATATTCAATATTGGAATTAAATTATAAAATTGATAAATTAATCCTACTTGCCTTCTTCTAAAAATAGCCAAATTAGTTTCATTTAATTCATACACATCAACGCCATCTACAAAAACTTTCCCACTAGTTGGTCTATCAACACCACCTAAAATATGTAATAAAGTTGATTTGCCACTACCACTACTTCCAACTATTGCAATAAATTCACCTTTTTCAACTGAAAAATTAACATTATCTAAAGCTTTTACTAATGTTTCTCCTTTACCATAATTTTTACATAAATTTTCTACTCTTAATATTTCCATAAATTTTCTCCTTCCAAAATAATTATATTAAATATTTATTACTATTAAATGACTATTTTAATTACAATTTCGTCACAAATTATTTTTATATAGTTTTATTATAAAAGTACTACCAACACCTTCTTTTGATTCTACTTCAATAAGACCATTTTGTAAATTAATTATTTTCTTAGACATATTAAGGCCAATTCCAATACTTTCTTTATTATGATTTCCTTTATAAAACCTTTTGAAAATATGTTTAATATCTTTTTTACTAATGCCAATTCCATTATCAATTATTTTTATTTCAGTATAAAGGGGATTAGTACTACCTATTATTTCTATTTTATCAACAGTATGTTCACAAGCATTTTTAATTACATTAAGCAATGCCTCAACAGTCCAGTTAATATCAACAACTAGATTAACATCTATAACATTTTTAATTAGTTTAATATTTCTAAGTTCTAATAAAACATTAATTGGTTCGATAGATTTATCAATTAATTCTTTTAAATTTATTTTTTCTTTTTTTAATTTAACTGTACCACTTTCTAACCTTGATAATTTAAGTAGACTAGTTACTAACCACTCAATTCGCTCAATTTGATTTTTATTTTTAATTAAAAATTCTTTTTTTATATTTTCATCTTTTTCGTTAGTTAAAATATCATTTATCATATACATACTAGTTAAAGGAGTTTTAATTTGATGAGATATATCTTGTAAAGTTTCTTCCAAATACTTTTTTTCTTTAATTAATAATTCACTTTGTTCTTTTAACTTAATAGTCATTTTATATATATCATTTTTTAAATTACTAATATCTCCTTCACAATAATCTTTAATATTAATTGAATAATCGTCATTTAAAATATTGTTCATATATTTATCAATTTTTGCTATTTTTTTATAAATACTTTTAATATAAATAAAATTAATTATAAATAATACCAAAGCACTTATTAAACAATATATTAAAATGATGATATTATTATCTTTAATAGTAATTAAATTATATTCATTTATTAAATTATTACCTATTTCATAATTATCTTTAATTAAATAGCTTGATATAATATCTTCTTTTAAATTAGGATATTTATTTAATAAATTTCCAATCAAATAACTTTCATTATCAATTATTTTTTGTTCATAACTATTATTTACAATATTAGAAACAAAAAAATAAAACAAAAAAATAATTAAAATAGCAATAAAATTAACAACAAAATATATTTTATTCACCATTATCACCTATTTTATAACCAATACCTCTTACAGTTTTAATAATTTTAGGATTAGTTATATCATCTTCTATTTTTTCTCTTATTCTTTTAATATAAACTGTTAGGGTATTATCATATACATATTCTTCATTAACATCCCAAATATCAGCTAAAATTTTTTCTCTAGTAAATACTTGATTAGGATTCAAAGCTAAAGTTAATAATATTTTATATTCTAAAGCTGTTAAATTAACATCAACACCATTTTTAAAAACTTTAGCCTGTTTTAAATCAATAGAAATGTTTCTAATCTTTATGATATCTACGTTATTGTTTCTTCTTAAGACATTTTTTATTCGCGATATTAATTCTCTTGTTTTAAAAGGTTTTGTTACATAATCATCCGCACCCATATCCAATCCCATAACAATTGATGGCTCTAAATCGTTAGCTGTTAAAAATATTATAGGGATATTTTTAATATCTTTTATTTTTTTAAAAAGTTCAAACCCATTTATATCAGGTAAATTAATATCTAATAATATTAATGAAACATTTTCTAATTTGTTTAAACAATCCAATCCAACAGATTCAACAACTTCAAAATTTTCATATTCTAAACAATATTTTAATCCGCTTCTTATAGTGGCATCATCTTCAACAATTAATATTTTCATAAATCACCTAATTAAATTATACACTAAATATAAATAAAATGATAGACAATTTTGCAATTTTAAAACATCGAAATGAATCGATGCTTAAAATATATTTTTTAGTATGCCAAATGATAATATCATCATAATTATACCAGCCATTAAAACACCTAACATAGCCGCAACAGCTGATTTTTTCTTATCCATTCCTAATAGTGATGCTAAAAAGCAACCTGTCCAAGCACCTGTTCCAGGCAAAGGAACTCCAACAAATAACATTAGTCCTAAATAACCATATTTATCTAATTGTTCTCTTTTACTTAAGCATGTTTTCTCTATTTTAGTTATAATTTTATCAAAAAAGTTTATTTTTCTTAATAATTTAAATATTAACTCTAAAAAAAACAAAGCTATTGGAATAACTATTATATTACCAATTAAACAAATAATAAAACTATTTTTAGGATCCATATTTAATAATGCGGCAGCCAAAATGCCACCTCTTAATTCTAATATTGGTGTCATCGATATTAAAAATATCAATATTTCTTTACCATAGCCAATACTAGTTATTCCCCCAAATAAATTTATAAATATCTCAACTATTTTTTCCATTTTTAACTCCTTATTAGTTTAGCTAAATTATTATAATTTTCATATAATTCATTAGCTTGTTCTTCATTTAACTTATTTCCATCATATGATAATACACTTCCAAAATGATTTCCCATAATAGTTCCTTCCTTGATAAAATAAACATCTGGAACTGAAAGTGTTTTCTTGTCATCTTCTACTTCTAAATAACTATCTAATATACCCAATATTTTAGCAAAATCTGAATCATTATCTTTATCTGGAACGGTATTAGGATCAAAATAATAAATAGTCAATTTATTATCAGAAGCAACTTTAAGTAATACCTCAACAACACTTCTAGTTGTATTATCACTAGCAATACCAAAAAATAAAATGCCCGTTTTATTTTTTAAAACATCAACAGTTTCTTTTGCATTGATATATTTCACTTTATTATTTTTATCAATATTAACTTCTATTCCTTCTTTATTTTCATATTCTTCTTTAAATTTATTAATATCATTCCCACAACCTACCAAAAAGATTAATAAAACTAATAATAACTTTTTCATATCTCACCTACTCACAAGTATAACCTAAGCTTTTCAAATTATTAACAAAATCTGTTCTACTTTGTTTAACATTTAATTTATCTAATACTTCTTTATCACTATCCAAAGGAACAATATATTCAATTTTATATTGTTCATTATTATCAACCAATAAATTATATTTTAAATTTGAATAATTATTTTGAGACTCTAAAGATAATTTGACTGACTTAATTGAATTTTCATTTCCTACATTATCATATATAACTTTAACATTGTTAATAATATCATTCTTAAATCCAAATGTGTAAGTTGTAGTAACTTTTAAATCATTAGATTTCTCTTCCTTATAGCAACTTTTAACTAAATATCCACTATTTTCAAAACAACCAGTTAACATTAAACAACTTAATATTATAATTATTTTTTTCATGTTTTACCTTTCTAATAATGATAAAGAAACTTTATTTTTTTCTAAATTAATGCTATCAACATAGCAATCAACTATATCACCAACATTAACAACTTCCATTGGATGTTTAATATATTTATCAGTTAATTTAGAAATATGCGCTAATCCATCATTTTTTAAACCGATATCAATAAATACTCCAAAATCAACAACATTTCTTACGGTTCCTTGTAATTTCATACCAATTTTTAAATCTTCAATGTGTAATATATCACTTTTTAAAATAGGTTTAGGCATTTCATCACGTGGATCACGATTAGGTTTTTTTAAAGAATCTATAATATCTTGTAATGTATAAATATCAGTATTTAATTTTTTGCTATATTCTTCTACATCAATATTTAAATTATTAATCTTTTCACTACCTAAATCTTTAACATCTAAATGTAACATATTTAACAATTTTAAAGTTATATCATAACTTTCAGGATGAATACTAGTTGCATCTAAAGGATTAGTACCATCTACAACTCTTAAAAATCCAATTGCTTGCTCATAAGTTTTATCAGATAATAACTTTTTTAATTCATTTCGATTTTTTATTCTATTTTTATTACGATAATCTAATATTTTTTCAATATTTTTTTTAGTTATACCTGATACATATTTAAATAAAGATGGACTAGCTGTATTAACATTAACCCCAACTTTGTTAACAGAACTACTAACAACAAAATCCAAACTTTCAGTTAATTTTTTATTTGAAACATCATGTTGATATAATCCAACTCCAATACTTTCTGGTTCAATTTTAACTAATTCAGCTAAAGGATCTTGTAATCTTCTACCAATACTAATTGCACTTCTTTTTTCAACTGTTAAATCAGGAAACTCTTCGATTGCAATTTTGCTAGCAGAATAAACACTAGCTCCTGCTTCACTTACAATTATATATTCTACTTTTCTATCACATTCTTTAATTACATCAGCGATAAAAGCTTCACTTTCTCTTGATGCCGTACCATTACCAATAGCAATAATATCAATATTATATTTCTTAATTAAATCTAATACTATTTTTTTTGCTTCATCATATTTTTTTACTGGTTCATGAGGATATATAACTGCAATTTCTAATGATTGTCCAACTGGAGATAAAACAGCTAATTTGCATCCTGTTCTATAAGCAGGATCTAATCCTAATACCATTTTATCTTTCATTGGTGGTTGTAATAATAACTTTTCTAAGTTTTTACCAAAATTATCAATAGCTACTTCATCTGCTTTTTCAGTTAAATCACTTCTTATTTCTCTTTCAATTGATGGTTCAATTAATCTCTTATAAGCATCATTTATAGCATCTATTACTATATCTGTAACTTGTGATTTATCATTTTTAATTATTTTAGATTTTAAATTATTAATTATATCCTCTTTATTTACATCAATACTAACTGTAATTACTTTTTCTTTTTCAGCACGATTAATAGCTAAAATACGATGTGGTTTTATTTCTCTTACCTTCTCTTGATAATCATAATACATTTCATAAACTTTATTTTCGTCCACTGCATCTTTTTTTAATTTAGTAACAATTATCCCATTTTTATATGTATAATTTCTAATTGATTTACGATAATATGCATTATCACTAATCCACTCAGCAATTATGTGTTTAGCACCTAATATTGCTTCATCTATGGTTTTAACTTTTTCATTAATAAATTTAGAATAATCTATTTCTTTTAAAGGAAAAGACATAATTATTTTAGCTAAAGGCTCTAACCCATTATTAATGGCATCAGTAGCTTTTGTTTTTTTCTTTTCTTTGAATGGACGATATAAATCTTCAACTTCTACTAATTTATTAGCGTTTAATATTTGAGATTTTAATTCATCCGTTAATAATCCTTTTTCATCAATTAATCTAATTACATCTTCTTTTCTTTTTAATAAATTAACTTGATATTCATATATTTCATTAATTTTTCTTATTTGTTCTTCATCTAAAGCGCCTGTCGCTTCTTTTCTATATCTAGCAATAAATGGTATTGTATTACCATTGCTTAATAATTCTAAAACAGTTTTTACTTGATTTGGTTTTATATTTAACTCTATACTTGTATTTTTTATTATATCTTCGTTCATTTAAAACTCCTTATTTATATATTTCTATAACTGGTCTTATACCTAAATCATCCATACTTACATCAGTTACTTTTATATTATTATCAGTAACACTAAAAGCATAAAATGACTTACTATCAGCAGTACTTAACCAATAGCCAAACTTATCAGTATTATCATATATAAATGTTTCATCTTTTAATTTATATATATCTTCATAACTTGGTAAAGTTGCTCTTAAATTTTCATAACTAATATTGTATTTATTATCAACAACTTTGTAATTTCTATTTAAAATGTTGGTCCAATTATCAGTTGCTTGCTTTAAGTATTTAATAGCTTCAACCGGACCTAACAAATTGTCTGATGGAGCATATGCTACATTATTTACTAAATTTTTATCCATGATTAATTTAACTTTTTCACCATCATCTTCTAATACATAAAACTTATAGCTTTCCATTTCATTTACTTGAATAATAAATATAGTTCCTACATCACATATCCCATCAGTAGCGCATTTATTAACTTCTAAAACATCATAAGAATAATCAATAATAGATAAATCTTTTAATAAATTTCCTTTTTCTATTTCTATATTCTGACTTTTAATATCATTATATAATTTAATATATTCATCGTTATAACTATATTCTTTATCATAAAAATAATAATTTCCCTCACTATTAATACTACAATCATGAAGTAACACTAAATCTTGATTTGAATAATAAACTTCTTTACAAGATACAATAGATTCTAAATTATCATTTAACCAATTAATATCAATATTTGTAGTTTCTAAATTATAATTTTTATTATTAATAATATCTTTTACTTGATTACTATATTCTTTTAAATTTATTTCAACTAAATTTATCTCTTCTTTTTTAAAATAATTATTATAAACATAATAACTAATAAACACAATTAATATTAATGTCAAAACAACACTTATCTTCTTCATTATATCACCATATTAATAATATCATATTTTAACTTTATATTCAATTTAAAAAGATATTTATTTTCTTAAATACCTTTCTTTACATTCTTCAATTAATTTAATTGCTTCTTCTTTATCATGATAATCATAAACTTCTACGTCAATATTTTGTAATGTTTTATAATTTTTGAAAAAATCTTTAATTTCATCTAAAGTAAAATTAGATAAATCTTCCAAACTATTTACATCATTATATCTAGGATCTACAGCAACAACTGATATTAATTTATAATCTTCATAGCCATTATCTATAACTTTCAAATATCCAATTACTCTAGCAGGAACAACACACCCTGGAAAAGTTGGTTCTGATGATATTACTAATATATCTAATGGATCGCCATCATTAGCTAAAGTATTTTCAATATAACCATATTCAGCCGGATAACTCATAGCAGAATATAAAACTCTATCTAACTTTATTCTATTAGTTTTTTTATCTATTTCAAATTTATTTTTAGTTTTTAATGGTATTTCTATTATAACATCTACTACATTATTCATTTGTATTCTCCTTAAAATTTTTGATAAATTCATTATAAGCTTTAGTTTCTAATTTTAAATCATATTTTAATTTTTTATTAGTTAAATCATTTAAAAATTGTTTAACTAAATGTGGATTTCTAACTAATATTGGACCTAAGATATAAGTACCATAAAAATTATTATGTCTAATTATATCTGTATCACAATATTTATTATTATAACTATTGTTATTAATAAAGCCTAATATTTTATTATAATAAACTTCTTCTTTTTTTCTAATACCTTTGCTAACTTCATAATCAAATATATTTAATGCTTTATTATCATCTATTTTTTTACCAAACATATCAACACTATTACCAGTAACTAACATAAATTTATTATCTTCAATATATTTTTTTATATCGTTTTTATATTTAGATAAATGTTTTAAAGCAATTAATAAATTATCTTCAGTACCTGATCCAATATAAACTAAATCATATTTATCAAATTCTAGTTCATCATCTAAAGATAAATATAATATTTCATGTTTTATTTTATTATATTTTAATATATTACTAATTATTTTAATATTTCCAGATTCACCATATAAGTTAAGAAAATCATAATATAAATAAGCTATTTTCATAATAAACCTCTTTCTTTCAACTTTCCAATATATAAATAATTCAAATCAAAATATAATAAACAATATAAATCACCTTTAGCGTGTTTCATACAGTAATCTAATGAATTATTATAATCTATACAATATAAAAATTTTTTAGGATCAACATTAGCAGTTTTTAATCTAACAGCTAAATCATACGCAAATGGACCAATTAAAATAATTTTTTCAATACTTTTATCATTTAACAATTCAAAATTAATATCATATATCCAAGATAAATCTTTTAAATCATATCTACCACTTATTCTAGTAAAACCAATAGCAACTGTTTTATTACCTTTTTCTTTAGAAACATATTCTAAGGATTGATTATAAGATAATGGCGTTTCATTTTTACTTAATAATAGTGTTCCCTTATTGTTCTTTACTTTAAATTCATTTAATCTTTTAACTTTAGTTGATAGATTATTTAAAGATTCAACTATCTTTTCTTTATCTACATTATCAATTCTTGCTGTTGCATAACTTACTAAAATATTGTAAGCATTGTATAAAGCAGTATTATTTAATTTAATTGTTTCATCTTCTACTTTTAATGATTTAGTTAATGTTCCTTCAAAATCACAATTTGGTCTATTATAATCGTTATTTGGACAATGATAATAACCCAAATTACCATAATTAAAATAATCAAATATTAATTTTTTATGACATTTTGGACAATAAGCTAAATCTAAAGTGTCAATTTTATTTTTCTTAGTTGAATATTTATTTTCTTTTAAACCATAATAAGTAATTTTATTTTTCTTACCTAAACTAAACTTTGTTACTAATGGATCATCAGCATTTAAAATCAAATGTGTTTTTTCATTGATACTTCTATCTATTTCCTTAAATACTAATTCATAATGACCATTTCTAGCTAATTGATCCCTAGATAAATTATTGATAATAAAATATTTAGGAGTAATAAATTTGAATACTTCTTTAACATATCTTTCATCTACTTCAATAATTAAAGCATCAACTTTAGTTTTACCATTAATTTTACTTGCTTCTATTACTGCACTAGTAACACCATCAATTAAATTAGATCCTTTTAAATTAGCCACTACTTTATAACCACTATGTTTATATATTTCATATAAAGTACCTGATACACTAGTCTTACCAGTTGTGCCAGTTACAAATATAGTGGTTTTAGGCATTTCAAAATAATTTAAAATATTTTTATTCAATTTTAAAGCTAACTTACCAGGAAAAGCTGTTCCTCTACCTAATTTATGTAATATAAAATAAGATAATTTAGATAACATAATTATTACTCTGTTCATTATTAACCACCTAGATATATTATACCATTATTTATAATAATTACTTTAATTATTTACATTTTTTGACAATAAAAAAGTCATTTTGCAATGACTTTCTTAAACATTAAATGTTTCTGTATATTCAATACCATTTACTGTGTATGTTACTTTTACAGTTTTTGCACCTGTTGGCCACATACTATTCCAAGTATTTCCAATTTTTTCATTGAATGTTGGATTATACATATCTATTTTTTTACCATTTGCTTCAACTTTTAAATTAGTTACAGCATTGTTGAAATCAATAGTTATATAGCCATAGTTTTTATTTACAGTTACAACTGTTTTATCATAAACTTTGTGACCATCTAAATGCCATCCATCTGCTTGATATTTTAATACATACCATTCAATAGTATAAGCCCCACCTTCATCAACACCATGTGAAATTTCATTTAATGCATCTTTAGTAGATTGTGCTAAATATTTGAATACTTGTTCTTGACCTAAACCAACGATAACTGGATCAACACCATTTCTAATATCATTAGCTTGTTGTTCTGTTAATCCACTAACATTGATAGTTAAAGATACTTTATTACCTTCTTCATCTTCTAAAGCATTGTAATAATGATCTGTAGGGTATCCTTCACCATCTACTGGTCTTATGTATTTTGCTTCTAAAATATATGCATATGTACCACTAGCATTTTGTTCTAAATAAATTGGTTTAATTGTTGCATCAGCAGTTACATTTGTATATTTTCCTTCCCAACCATTAAATACATAAATTTTTCCATTTGCTTCATATTCTTTGGCAATATTTGGTTCTGTAGCATTTCCACCTTTTTTAATAGTTTGGCTAGAAATAACAACATTATCCTTATTTACAAATTTAATTGTAAAATATACTGGATTTACTTTAATTGTTACTTCAATTCCTTCAACTACATCATAATTTTTAATATCTTCTGGAGTGTAAGTAATAGTTGTTGTATATTCTCATTCAGTTAAAACTTCTGTAGGATTTTCATCAAAAGTAAATCCTTCTGGTAATTTTATATCACCTAAAGTTTGACCTTCTTCTGCTTCTAAATCTGTAGGAATAGTATAACTTGGTTGAGCCTTAGTAATTTCATAATTATATGTTGAATTAGTTAAAGTATAGTTTCTATCAGATGTTACAGCAACTGCTGTATATGTTCCTGCATCTATAGCATTTCCTTCTTTTACATCAATACTTATTTCAACACCATCTTCAGCTGTTGCTGTTGGTACTTGTTTTAAACCATTATATGTAAATGCCCCTCTATATATCCAATATACTCTTGCTTCTTTTGGATTAATTATCATAAATGCTTTTAATGTAATTGTACCATTATAATTTCCAGAACCTGTTACAATTGCTTCTACTTCATATACATCAGCATTTACTTGACCATTATTATTGTAAATTACATTAAATGTTTTAGGTAAATTATTTACTGAAAGATATTTTTCTGTTCCATCATAAATAAATGAATCATTTTTAAATTCAATACCTAATTCTTTGATGTCTTCTTCTGTTATTGTTTTTGAAGTGATTGAATATACACCATCAACAAATGTAACATTGTAGTTTTCATTTGTCCAAGTACCAGTAATTGCATATTTACCAGTAGGTGTAGTATTAGTTACTTCAGTACTTAATTGTACACCAATTTCGTTACCATTATAAGCCATTTCTAAAGCATTTGATGTTAATGGTTTAACTTCATCTTTATAAATTGCTTCTACATTATTAATAGTAACTGTTACATCTCTTTTTAATACTTCAAATTCAAAACTTCCAATAGTTTCATTCTCTAAATTATCTTTTGCTACTACTGTTATTGTATATTTTCCAAATTGATTTGGATTAACATCATTAGTTACTTCTATAGTAACTCCTTCTATTCCATAAAATTCATCAGTTGCTTTAACACATTCTTCAAAATTTGGTAATTCATCATAAACTACCATAGATGTTATACATGCACTAAAATCTATTGTTGGTTTTGTATTATAATCTGGATGATCTTCTTTATCATCTGGATTATTTCCATTTTCAATTTCTTCTTCATTAGTATAACCATCTTCGTCATTATCACCTTTTGGATCTAAAACAACGATAGTTCTTGTAGCAGTTGTAGTATATCCTGCTCTATCACTAGTTGTATAAGTAATCGTATGAGTTCCAACTTCTAATTTAGTTGTATCTATAACAGATGCAGTTACTTTTACAATATCATTGTCATCTGATGCCTTAACACCTGTCATAACATCATAATTTTGACCTAATAAAATTGTTATTGTTTTTGGGTTGATTTCGATTATTGGAGCATTATCTATTTCAACCACAGGACGATCTGTTTCTTCATCATCTTCATCATATTCAGCATCTACATCTGGTTCTTCGATTTTTTCATCATCTTCAGTATCTTTATCACCATCACTTTGGCCTGGAACTTCTACTGGATCTAATGTAGAAGGGCCTGGATTAGCGAATGTGAATATAAGCAAACCTAATAGAATAAATAATATAATTGCTATAATTTTCTTTTTATCCATCTTTCCTTACCTCCCTTAGTTTTCTCTCATTCCTATAAAGAATGGACCAAATTGACGACCATTACTTAATGAAGTACGATTGTAGTTATATACTTTATAACCTAAACCAACACATTCTTCAACTGTACCGTCATCAAATGTATGTGTCTTTTTGCTTATGCAGAATACTGGATCTTTATCATTTTTAACATTAATAAAATCTGTTATCCAAATAATTGCCAATCCAATAATAACAATCCAAAAAACAACATCAAAAATTTTCTTTAAAATACCTCTTTTTTCATTGTTTTTCTTTTCAGTTACATTTTCTTTCTTTTCCACAAAAATCACCACCTCTCAAAGCACGTATTCTCCAACACCTAATATTCTACATAATTTTTAAATTTTGTCAAGTTTTAATGTCTAATTTAGTAAATTAAATATAACAAACCGTTAATTTATGAATCGAATTTTTAAAATTTATTATGTTTCTATATAAATATATTTTATTATAGTGCTAAATATGTGCTATAATACTAAAGGAGGATGAAATTATGAATTTAAATAATAAAATTGCTATCGTAACTGGTGGTGCTATGGGAAATGGTTATGGTATAGCAGAAGTGTTT
>NBJMC04201__coassemble_1358_pt1 | contig 13128 bp, 18 predicted proteins | sample NBJMC04201__metabat2_high_PE_001 | metagenome-assembled genome bin NBJMC04201
AATCAAGAAATTATTTTAATTCTTTTTTAGGAATTAATCAAAAATTATTGACATACCTTTTATAATTTTTTTTCGTTATACTTAGAATCATATAATTCTTTTACACTATCATCTTTAGTTATTTCAATATTTGGTAAATCTTTAATAGACTTTAATCCAAAATAATCTAAAAACAAAGGTGTTGTACCATATAGTACAGGTCTTCCTGCAGCTTCACTTCTTCCTACCTCACAAATTAAATTTTTATAAATTAGTTTCCTGATTAAATATGAACTACTAACTCCTCTTATCTCATCAATCATAAGTCTTGTTACAGGTTGATTATAAGCAATTATTGCTAAAGTTTCTAAAGCAGCTTCTGTTAAATGTTCATCATCTTTAATATCGACTAATTTTTGTAAATATTTTTTATTTTCTTTTTTAGTTATTAATTTTAAACGATTACCTAAAAATGCAATTTCTATTCCTCTTGAATTATTTTTGTAACTTTCAATTAAATTATGTATTGTCATTTTTACATCATTATCATTAACATCTAATATATTTTTTATTTCATCTAAACTTAAACCTTCATCACCAACTATGAATAAAAGGCTTTCTAAAACTGAAACTAAATTCATTAAGACACCTCACACAACATAATATTTTCAAAATTATTTTCTTGGATTATTTTAATCTCATTATTTTTTGATAAAACTAAAATTGAAAGAAAAGTAATAACAACATAACTCTTAGTTTTTTCATCGAATAATTCAACAAAATTTACTTGTTTTTTCTCTTTTATTATATTTCTTATTTCTTTACTTCTTTTAGTAATTGAATACTCCTTAGTAGTTATTTTTGTATTTAATGGTTTATTATCTTCTTTTTTTTGTAAGAATTTTTCAAATGCTTGTAACAAATCAGATAAATCCACATCATCATTTAAGTTTGTTTTAATATCATAATCACTAATATCACTGGCTTTTTTTGTATAATATTGCTTTCTATCAAACTCTAATTCGTGAAGTTTAGGCAAAATTTCTTTATAATTTTGATACTCAATTAATCTTTGAATTAGTTTTTCTCTTGGATATTCTTCGTATTCATCTTCTATTATTTCAGGTTTTGGTAATAACATAGCCGCTTTCATTTCAATTAATTCAGCTGACATAACTAAATATGAACTTGCAATATTTAAATTTAGTTCTTTCATCTTTTTAATATAATCCAAATATTGATTCGTAATATCTTCAATTTTTATATCATAAATATCAATATTTGATTGTTTTATTAAATGAAGTAATAAATCTAATGGGCCAGAAAATTTATCAATTGTAAAATCCATTTTTATTACCTCCTAATAGATAAATTATAACAAAAAAAGATAAAAAAATCTATCTTTTAATTGCAGTCTTTTTCAAAATTTTATATAATTTATAATAAATATTTTCAAAATCATTTTCTAACTCGTGATATAAATCATTAAGAACATCTTCACTTTTTTTATTAAAACATTCTAAAAATATAAAATTTAATTTATCTTTATTTTTAATTTTTTTTAATTGGCTATATATAAAACGTCTCATATAAGTTTCATTTCTTGTTTTCAACAAATCAATATTTTTATTATTTATAATATCATATTTTATATCATAAAAATTTAAGTTCAAACTATAATTTATTGCCTCTTCTTCTTCATCTAAAAACAATTGACTATATTTTAATTTAGTATTGTATGAAAAAGCAAACGCTATTTTGCCATCAGTGGCTATAAAAGCATAATCTAAATTTTTTTTATTATATAGCTCTGTTTTTTTATATATTTTATTTAAAAAATCATTATCTAATCTAACGTTTTTATTAATTAAATTTGATAAATCAGCAGTTTTTAATTTAAATAAAGGAATTTTTCTTATATGATTTATTTTATCATCCTTATTCCATTCAAATATATCATACGGAAAATCATTAAAATTTAGTAAAACATCGTACATGTAATTCATCTTTTTCCTCCTTTGGTATACTAAAATAAATTATAATTAATCCTAAAATAGATATTACACATTCAGGCCTCCTAATTATAAATTTAACATAATCTAAAAAATTATACCCTATAGTGGTTAAATTGAGGTATATAATTATATATATACATCCTATTAATGTTAATCCAAAGCCAACTAGAAAAAAGAAGAATCTAACCATACTCTCACCTATTTAATAATATGTTTTATTATAATTAATATATGAAAAAGATATATTTGACAATAAATTTAAATAATGTAAAATATAATTGGTGGTTTATGAAAAAGTTTAACATGATTGATGAAGAATTTATATGTGAAAACTGTGGAAAAAAAGTTAATAAATTAAATTATACAGCTAGAGATCATTGTCCTTTTTGTTTATATTCGAAACATGTAGACATTTCACCTGGTGATAGAAGTAATGAATGCTGTGGATTATTAGTTCCTATTGACATTGAAAAATTTAAAGATTCATATAAAATAATATACAAATGTGAAAAGTGTAATCAAATGCATAAAAATATTATAGCTAATGATGATAGCTTTGAAGAAATATTAAATATAATGCAAAAAAAATAGAATTCAAAAAATTCTATTTTTTAATTCATCATTAAAATTTCCATATATCTTCATCTTCTGATACATTTTTTTCATTATTATTTATACCTTCATTATTTATATTTGTAGGTTCAATATTTTTTAACTCAACAGGTGAATTAACAGCATCATTTATTTGTTCTTTAGATGTTGTATCTGTAAGTGGTGCAAATAAAGACTGATCGATATTTTCATTGTCTATTGGCATTGGATCTAATTTTTCTTGTTCTTTTATTTGATCTATATTAACAATATTTTCATCTTGATTTGTTGAAACAGCATCTTTATTATTTTCTGCTATATTTTGAGTTAATTCATTAATACCTTTAGCCTCAACTTTTATTTTTTCATTTTTTTGCTTTTTTTGTTTTTCTTCTTTTGTGTTATTTTGCTTTTTCTCTTTCTTTTCATTTTTTCTTCCAAAATCAGTTTTATCCGCAAAATACCCAATAATAGCCATTACAATTATAACAAATACCACTATAAACCAAACATAATTTTCTATTATAAAATCCATTAAAACTCCTCCTTATTCTTATAACAATTTTATCATTTTTTATAAAACATTGCAACTATTTTTCTAAATAATCCTCCCCTTTAAAAGGTTCTGTTCTAAGTAAATCAAAATAATCATTTTGTCTTAACACTTCATAAACAGCAATAGCAACACAATTGGATAAATTTAGTGCTCTTACTTTGTCTGTCATTGGTAACCTCATACAATGTTGTAAATCATTAGCTAAAATTTCTTTTGGAATACCTGTACTTTCTTTTCCAAAAATCAAATATATATTTTCGTCTTTATATTCAAAATCAGAATGAGGTTTTTTGCCATATCTTGTAAAATAATAATATGTGCCCTTATTTTTGCTTTTAAATTCTTCAAAATTTTTATAAACTGTATAATCACAATTATCTATATAATTTACCCCACATCGTTTTATTGTTTTATCATCTATTTTAAAGCCTAAAGGTTCTATTAAATGTAATTTACAATTTGTTGCAACACAAGTTCGCATAATATTACCAGTATTTTGTGGTATTTCAGGTTCATATAATACTATATTTATCATATTGTTGTTTGTTCCTTTTCTAAATCTTCTAATCTAACTATTGGCAAAATAACATTCTCTTCTTTACATAAATCTTTAAATGTTTCTCTAAATTGGTCTAATTCCTTAATTATACTATCTGGATAAATTTTTCTACTAGATTTAATTGCATTATAAAAATCTAATACATCAACTTCCTTTTTATTATAATATAGTGCGTTCGAAAAAGCTTGTGACAAAACAGATAATGCTACGTCTGGATACATAGCTGCAATACCATAAACCCTTTTAAATTCACTTGTAGCACTTACAACAGATTTAATTAATAACTCGGTTACATATGAATTATACTTCATTTTAACTCCAGTTTGACTTTCCATTTTTGGAATTGTTCCCATCAAAATTTTTACAGTTGTTTCTTCATTAGGTTCTAATACATCAATTTTTTCAAATCGTCTTAAAAAGGCTCTATCTCTTAATATATAAGTTTCATATTCAACAGTTGTAGTTGCACCAATTACCTTTATATCACCACGGTCTAGTCCTGCTTTTAAAATATTAGCTAAATCCATTGGTCCATCTTCTTTACTTCCTATTAACATATGAATTTCATCTATAAATAATATAACCTTATCAGTCGTTTTTAATTCTTGAACTAATTGATTTGCTACTAAAACTTCTCTTCCATCAACCATCATTGTACCTAATAAAGATGTTGAATTAAGTCTAACTATTCTATATCCTTTTAATGCATCTGGAACTAAATTTTTTTGAATTAAATAAGAAATACCTTCAACAATAGCAGTTTTTCCTATTCCCGGTTTTCCTACTAATAATGCAGATTTCTCGGGAGTTAATAATATTATAATTGCTCTTTTTATTTCCTCATCTCTAGCGATAGCAGGATTAGTTATATATTGTTTTTTAGTTAAATCTTCACCATATGTATCTATAACACTATACATAATTAACCTCCTATATAGCCTAATTTTTCTAGTTTATTAATTACTTCATCATAATCTACAGCTCCAACAATTGTATGAATTCCTAATTTTTCGCCATCCTTTATAAAAACAGTAGTTGGTGTAGAATTAACTACAAATTTACTATAAATTCTAGAATAATCTTCGTCAGATAAAACATGCAAATTAATATAAAAAATTTCTAAATTTGTATCCTTCATAACCTTTTGCATAGTAGGTTCATAAGATTTGCATGCTGAACAAGTATCAGAGCCAAAAACTAAAACAAAAGTATCTTTATTTTCTAACTTAGTAAACAAATCATCACAAGATAACTCTGTATATTTAGGATTAGAACAACCAACTAAAAATAAAGCACATAGAATTATAAGTATTTTTTTCATAAATATCACCTTCATTAATTATACAATATTTAAAAGCAAAAAAAAAGACTTTTAATTCTTTTTATAAAATAATATTTGGTCAGATTGTAAATATATTTTATTATTTAATACTTCATCTAAGCTCATAATATCTAATAAATGTGATAAAGTTTCATTTTCTTTTGTAATATATACATTCATTTTTGGTATCAACAATTTTTGATTTGGATATATATATTCACCTTCTTTTAAACCATTTAAAAGTGCGATTGATTTAGCGTCAACATTATATTCTCTGGCTATACTATTTAAATTATCTCCCTTTTTTACTGAATAAATGGTGTATTCTTTTTGGGATGGAATAATTATTAATTGCCCTTGTGTCACATTGTTAATCTCACCATTTAAAAATATTAAATCCTCAACACTAATATTTAATTTTTTAGCTATATCATTTATTGACTCGTTACCTTTAACTTCATAAATACTATACATTTAAATACCTCCACTATAATAATATTCAAAAAAAAAAAGCTTATACTAAAGCTCAGACTGTTGACAAAGTCAATGGTCTTTTCTTTTTTTAAAAAATGTTGTATAATAAATATGCGAGATAAAACTTTATTTTAACCGAATTAAGTCACTTACTATCTCGCTTTTTTTATGTAAAAATGTTATAATATAAGTGGTTAAAATAAGGAAAGTGAGTGATAAAATGATAAGTATAAACAAAAATATTCAAAGTGAAATCTTAATAACTACTATGGAAGAAATTGTACCAGAAAACAGTTTATTTCGTAAGATAGATAAATATATAGATTTCACTTTTATTTATGATGAAGTTAAGGATTTATATTGTGAAAATAATGGAAGGCCAAGTATTGACCCAGTAGTTTTATTTAAGCTAGTATTTATCCAAGCATTGGATGGCATAAAATCAATGAGAAGAACTTGTGAAAAGATTAAAGTTGATGCTGAATATAGATGGTTTTTAGGAATTCCATTTGGGGAAGATACACCCCATTTTTCAACCTTTAGTAAAAACTACGAAAGAAGATTTAAAGGGACGGATATATTTGAAAATATTTTTATAAACATTGTAAAACAAGCACAAAAATATGGAATGTTAAATGATGAGTTTTTTATGGATTCTACTCATAGAAAAGCTAATGCTAATAAAAATAAATATGAGGACCAAATAGTAGAACAAATTAAGAAAAGAAAATTGGATTTAGAAGAGGAAATAAATGAAGAAAGAAAAAGAATTGGAAAAAAGCCGTTTGATTTTAAAGATGAAATAGAAAAGAAGCATATTAAGGTGAGTAAAACAGATTCAGAAAGTGGATATTATCATAGGGATAACAAAGAAAAAGGTTTTATGTACTTAGAACATAGGACAGTAAATGGAAAATGCAATATAATAACAGATGCATATGTGACAAAAGGCAATTTACATGATTCAGTAGTATGTACCGAAAGATTAGATTATCAAAGAAATAAATTAAATTTAAATATTAATAAAGTTGGTTTGGATTCAGGATACGATACTTATGATATAAAGAAATATTTTGAAGATAATAACATTTTTGGTGTAATACAATATAGAAGTTATGGTCAAGGAAATACAGAGATAAGAAAATGGCAATTTGATTATCTTAAAGAAGAAGATGTTTATGTGTGTCCAAAAATGGGCATTATTCTCCCATATAAAAATATAGATAAGAATGGTTATAAAAAATATTATGATAGAAAACAATGTGAAGGATGTCCATATCAAAAACAATGTTGTGAGAAATCAAAATTTAGAACTATAAGGCGATTAGTTTGTGAAGAAGTAAATGAGAGAGCAAGAGAAAGAAGACTAAGTTTAGAAGGCAAAGAATTATTTAAAAAGAGAAAGACAACAGTTGAAAGAAGTTTTGGCGATTCTAAACAAAATCACGGATATAGATATACTTTATTTAAAGGTGTGGAAAAAAATCAAGCATATACACATCTTATTTGTGCTGCCCAAAATATGAAAAATATATCTATAAAAAGGGCAAGTATAGATGCAAAACCCTATATTTTTACAAAAATTATTGAAATATTTACAAAATTAATTAAAATTTCAAAAAATCATGTAAAAGAAAACCCCACATTTTTTTCAAATGTGGGGTTTGTCTACAGTCTGAGCTTATACTAAAGCTGTTTTTATTTCTACAACATTTTTAGCTTGTAAACCTTTATCTGTTTGAATTAATTCAAATTCAACATATTGGCCTTCAACTAAAGTTTTATATCCTGGTGTTAAAATTGAAGAATAATGAACAAATATGTCTTCATTTTCTTTATATTCAATAAATCCAAATCCTTTTTCATTATTGAACCATTTCACTTTTCCCTTCATAAATTAAATCTCCCTTCTAGTAATTCCCTTACAATAAAATTATAAAACTATACTTATCTAATTACAAGAAAATTGATTCGACAAATTTCGACAAAATCTGATAATTACTTAAAAAAAAACATACATTTTTGTATGCTTAATTCATTATACATCTTTTAATTATAGATACATTTTTAGCTTGATAACCTTTATCGGTCTGTACAATTTCATAACTAACAATATCTCCTTCGTTTAATGTTTTATGACCTTTTTCAATTATTGAAGAATAATGAACAAATATATCTATTCCTTCCTTATATTCAATAAACCCAAATCCTTTTTCATCATTAAACCATTTTACTTTTCCTTGCACTTTATAGCTCCCTTCTATGTCAAGTACTTTTAATCATATCATTAATTTAATCAACATGTACGCTATTTGTTTAAATTATCTATTTGTTTGTTTCAATTTATATTTATAAATATAAATTTGTTTAAATTGAAAATTTAAGACATTTTTTAATTTTATTAATACATTTTTTTAATTAACTTACATTAAATATGATATTTTAATACACGAGGTAGTAAAAATGAAAAAAATGATTATTAATTATGCAATGAATTTAATCGAAAAAAATGGCAATTATGATGAAGAAAAATTATCAATTATTAAATATGGCCTAGAAGGATTATATTTAACAATAACCAAATTAATAATAATATTTTTACTAGCTTATATATTAAATATATTTAAAGAAATGATTATATTCCTATTAATATATAATATCATTAGAACAACATCATTTGGATTACACGCTACTAAAAGTTGGATATGTTTAATAACTTCTACTTTGATATTTATTGGATTTCCAATTATTTGCAAATACATATATTTAACCAAATATTTTAAAGTTGCATTAGGGCTTATTTTAATATTATTTATATATAAAAATTCTCCTGCTGACACACATAAAAGACCAATCATCAATAAAAACAGAAGATTATTTTTTAAATATATTTCGACATTTATAGGGATTATCTTTATTTATATTTCGATATTAATTAATGATAATTTTATAAGTAATTGTTTAATATTTTCATTATTTGTGCAATCATTTATGATAGCACCTTCGGTATATAAACTATTTAATTTACCTTATAATAATTACTTAACTTATTTAGCAAACAATGATATTTGAATATACAATGTATATTTAGATATAAACGAATAAAAAGGAGGGAAGTAGTATGGCTTTTGTAGCTTCTTTATTAGCAACAGTAGGTTCTTTCTTAGCAACAATGGGAAGTCAAGCGTGCGTTATGGTTATCTTAGATGAACCAGAATGTCCAAAAAGTTTAATTAAATAATTAATAAAAATGTAGCTTAACTACATTTTTATTTTTATTATTTGAGTGAAAATATCATTTGTTATTTTAAGTTCATTAATTACATTATCGTTTTTATCAATGATTTTTTTTAGCAAACTTAATCCATAACCATGACCTTTTTCTTTACTGGTATATCCTTTATCATATATTTTATCCAATTCAATATTATCTTTTATTCGATTAGACACTTCCATTACAAATAATTCATCAATATACATTGATATGATAATTTCACGTTCTTTGCGATGAAATTTTATTGTTTCTTCAATTGCATTGTCTAATATAATTCCCATAATTCTACATATATCATAATTCATTTTAGAAGACAAATTTGAAAAATCTATTTTTCTAACATTAGAACTTACGTCTAATACAACATTAATATAATTTTCTTGCATTACTAACATCTTTTGATAAACTAAACCTTGTAATCCACCTGATGGTATTCTTTTAGCTTTAGTATACATCAATTCATTATCTTCTCTTTTTTCTTTTATTATTTCATTTATATATTCTATAGTCTTTTTATCTTCTTTTTCAACCATAGCTTTAATAACTAATAATTGATTTTTATTTTCATGATTATTTACTCTTTGATAGTCTAACATCTTTTCATATTCATTTAAATTTTGAATTAACACTTGATTTTCTTCTTTAAATTTTTCGTTAACATTTTTTTCATTTAATAATGAATATATAATAAGTCCATAGGTTATTACTAAAATAGAATTAATTAATAATAAATAAAAATTTGAATAGTCATAATATGCTATATATAATAAAATATTTATAGTTATTAAAAAATAAGCTACAATAAAGTAGTTTAACACTTTTTTCGATTTTTCCATAATTTCTAAAAAGCAATAACAAATTTTAACTATATATTTACTACTAATCATAATTAAAGCAATTAAACAAATAACAAAATTCCCATATAAATAACCACCATACGTTAAAAATAAAAGCTGTGGATTATTATAATAAATTAACATCATCGCGTAAAATATTAATTCAGAAAAAAACATAATTATTTGTTCAACTATTATTATAGGAAAAATTATTCTATAAGTTGAGGATGAAATTATTTTAACAAAAACAGCATTAGTTATTGTAATTATTAAAAATTTTAAAGGTTGGAAAACGAAATTACAATTTAAAACAGAAACAACAATCCAGACAAACACTATAATAACACTTTTTGTTTTAAATAAAACATTGTCAAGCTTTAAAAACTTGTTAATAATATAAATAACAGTAATTACATTGATCAAACAAGGTAAAAAATACATTTTAATAGCTTCTAACATTTTTTACCAACTTCTAATTTATAATTTTCTGATACTATATCTATAATTTCACCAGTGTCAAAAGTTATCTCTCTTCTTTTTCTATCAAATTTTACAATTCTTTCCTCATTTACTAAGCAACCTCTATGACATTGATTTAAAGAACCATTACTCAATTCTTTTATTTCTGTTAAACTTTTACCAATTTTATATGTTTTATCAGTAGCCTTAATTAAACACTTTCTTTCAACATTATCGTGAGTAACATATAAAATATCTTGAATAGGTATAATATAAATTGCATTATTATCAATAAATTTTATAACTCGCTTCTTTCCAATGTAATTTAAAGAATTATAAATAGCTTCTTTGACTCTAGTTTCAAAATCATCAAATTTACATATAAAAGTTAAAACCATCAATTGATCTCTTACTATATTAGGCGCTAATTCTTCATGAGCAGTTATAAAAATAATAATACTTTCCAAATCGTTTTTTCTTATTAATCTCGCAAAATCTATACCTGAAGCAGACTTAGTTTCTATATCTAACAAATATATTCTATTAACCATAGGTTCAGATATAAATTTTTTAAATTCAGAATCATAATCATGAAAAACATGTGTTTTATATTCCATTTTGTTTTTCATCATAATTTTACTAATAATATCTTCTATTTTGTCAGTTATTTCTTTAAAATCATCCACTATTACGAAATTTATCATAAACACTCCTCCAGTTTGCACTATGTTAATAATTATATCATATTTTTTAAAAAAATTGTATACTTTTTGCGTAAAAAAACTAATTTTTTGTTTTAATTAGTTTTTTTTAAATAAAATATGAAATACAATTAACTAAAAAGCATAATACTATACCTATTAAAGTTGGAATTATAATAGCTAAAAAAGTCCATTTTAAGCTTCCAGTTTCTTTTTTTATTGTTAAACAAGTTGTAGAACAAGGAAAATGACATAAACTAAAAATTAGTGTACATATTGCTGTTTTAATAGTCCATCCATTATCTATTAAAATCATTTTTAAACTTTCTAAACTTTCATATTCTACTAAATTTCCTGTTGACATATAAGTCATCAACATAATAGGAACAACTATTTCATTTGCAGGAAAGCCTAAAATAAATGATATTAAAATTACTCCATCTAATCCTATTAATTTGCCAAACGGATCTAAAAATAATGAGATATGATTTAACAATGAAATTCCATCAATATATAGATTAGCTAATATCCATATTAAAGCTCCAGCTGGTATTGCTACTATAACAGCTCTTGATAAGACAAATATTGTTCTATCAAAAAACGATCTTACAAATGTTTTTAAAACTTGTGGCCTACGATAATGTGGTAATTCCAAAGTAAACGAAGATGGAACTCCTTTTAAAATTGTCTTAGATAATAAAAGAGAAACTGCAAAAGTTATTAATACTCCAAATAGTATAATTAGTGTCAACAAAAAAACACTTTTTAACGAACTACCATTCACACCAACAAAAAATATTGTAATAAGTGTTATCATGGTTGGAAACCTTCCATTACAAGGGACAAATACATTTGTTAATATTGCTATTAATCTATCTCTTGGAGAATCAATTATTCTAGCTCCAGCAACACCGACAGAATTACATCCAAACCCCATACACATTGTTAACGCTTGTTTACCACATGCCTTACATTTGTTAAAAATTTTATCTAGATTAAATGCGATTCTAGGAAGGTATCCTAAATCTTCAAGCAAAGTAAATAAAGGGAAAAATATCATCATTGGTGGTAACATTACAGCTACAACCCATGTTAACACTTTATATACGCCATCAATTAATAATCGAGACAAAAAAGATGATGTATTAAAAAAATTTAAAATATTTTCTTCTAAAAAGGAAAAAAAATTAAATAATAATTCCGAAGGATAGTTGGCGCCTACTATAGTTAGCCAAAATATTACCATTAATAGTGAAATCATAATAGGAATGCCAAGTAATTTACTTGTAGTAATTTTATCGATTTTAAAATCAAAATTATTTGCTGTATTATCACACGTTACTACTTTTTTAGATATTTCTTCTGATGTATTAATTATGCTATTTGTTATTTCTTCGGATACTTTAATCTCATCTCTAATCAATAATATTTGATTTTTAATAACTTTATTATTTAACAAATCGTAATCTAAATAATTCTTTATTTCTTTATATAGAACACTATCATAATTTAATAAATTTATTGCAACCCATCTTGGATTTAAATCTTTCACTTTATCTTCAACAAGGGGTATTAAACTATTTATTGCATCCTCTACTTGTTCACTATATTTTAAATTAAATGATTTAAATTCATTGTTATCCAATACATTTAATAAATTTTGCACTCCATTTTTATTTCTTGCACTTGTTCCTACTACAGGAATTCCTAATATATTAGATAATTCCTTTAAATCAACATGAATATTTTTCTTTTTAGCTTCATCCATTAAATTTACGCAAACAATAACTTTATTAGTTATTTCTAATATTTGTAAAACTAAATTTAAGTTTCTTTCTAAACAAACAGCATCACATACAACAATTACAAAATCATAATCGGAAAAGCAAATAAAATTACGTGCCACTTCCTCTTCTTTTGAATGTGAAATCAAAGAATATGTCCCAGGTAAATCATATATTTTATACTCTATACCATTATACTTAAACAATCCAGATGCATTGCTAACTGTCTTTCCTGACCAATTACCAGTATGTTGTTTAAGACCTGTTAGCGAATTAAAAACAGTACTTTTTCCTACATTTGGATTTCCGGCTAAGGCTATTTTCTTCATATAATTTCAACCTCTATATTAAAACAATCTTCTTTTCTTATTGCTATCAATGCTCCCCTAATTAAATAAGCCTTAGGATCTTTAAAAGGACTTTTTAAAACACACTCAACTACTGTTCCTTCGATTAATCCAAGATCTTGTAACCTTCTTTTTATACTATTATTAGCTGTCATTTTTTTTATAATAGCTTTATTGCCTACTTCCATATCACACAAATACATGAAATCAATTCCTTTCAAAATATTATATG
>NBJMC04201__coassemble_1365_pt1 | contig 13095 bp, 15 predicted proteins | sample NBJMC04201__metabat2_high_PE_001 | metagenome-assembled genome bin NBJMC04201
AGAAAAAAGATTTACTAATAACATTCTTAATTCTAATTATCATTTTATTAATAGTGTCATTAATGATATTATGTATAAAAAAATAGTACTCAATCTAACTGATTAAGTACAAACCAAATTAACAGGTGAGTACTCAACGTGTGAAAGTTAAGTATTCCCTTTTTATTATATGCAAGTTTCCTTGACAGATACATTGTATCATATTTTTATTTGTCTGTCAAAGTTTTCTCAATTATTATTTTATTATTAATTAACCTTTTATCTAAAGGACTAATTTCTAATGCTTTATTAATATTATCTAATGCTTTATGATATTCTTTTAAATTATAATATGCAATTGATAAGATATCATATACAGTATGATCCCAACTAAATGGTTCATTTATATAACTTTTCGTATGAGTTTTAATTTCTAATGCTTGATTGCAATATTTAATTACATTATCCCATTCTTTTAATTGATAATATAATAAAGCTAATTCAATGTAAGGATCTCTTAAATATGGGGCTTCTATAATTGCTTTATTAAGCCACATTTTAGCTTCTTCAAATCTATTTAAATTTTTATAGCATCTTGCAATAAAACGCATTGATGCACATTTTTCATCTTTCCATAAAGCAGTAGGAAGTGATAAATGTTTTAATAACATATCAATGGCCTCATTCCATCTTTGATGAAACATATATTCACGCCCTAAATAATGAGTATTACGGTCATTATTAGGATCTTCTTTAACCGCTAATTCTAATAAAGGTAAATAGCTAGATCTAGATTTTGTATTATCTGGAAAATGTTCAATTGTTAAATTGTCACAAGTTATAAATTTTTCTTCTTTATCACATTTTAGTATCTCGTGAACGGGATTAACCCATTTATAGTTTTTACGACTATGTATTTTATCACATAAAAAATTTACAGCTGGTTTTCCATATTCATCGTGACTCCAAATGTAATTGTATCTTAGTCTTGTTGTATCTTCTTTCCAATTATTTAAAATAATTTCTTTCCAACCTTCAACTAAAACTTCATCTAAATCTAAAGCAATACAAACATCGAAGTCTTCTGGTATCATTTCTAAAGATAAATTTCTTGCTACATCAAATCGCCATGGGTCTATTTTTTTTTGTTCAACTATAATTCCATGACTTTTTAATTTGTTAACTGTATCATCCGTAGATCCTGTATCAAGTACGTAAATTGCATCGGCATCTTTAGCTGATTCATAAAATCTATCGACAAATTTTTCTTCATTTTTACAAATTGCATAAACACATATTTTCAAATAAATCACCTATTTAATAATATGTTTTAATTGACTAATAAATGTATTTATTTTATAATGAATTTGAGGTGGACTATGGTTATAGTTGTATTAGGTCCTACATCAGTAGGAAAAACAAAAATGAGTGTTGAATTAGCAAAATTATTAAATGGTGAAATAATAAATGTTGATAGTACACAAATATATAAAGATTTAGATATTGCAACTGCTAAGATAAAAGAAAATGAAAAAGATGGTATACCACATCATTTATTTGATATAAAAAATATTAAAGAAGATTATACAGTTTATGATTATCAAAAAGATTGTCGAAATAAAATTGAAGAAATATTATGTCAAAATAAAACGCCTATTTTAGTAGGTGGAACTGGATTGTATATTAAAGCAGCTTTATATGATTATAAATTTAATGATGAAGTTAATAATCAATTTGAAGATTTAACAAATGAAGAAATATTTAATAAGTTAAAAGAGTTAGATGAAAATATTGATATTCATATTAACAATAGAAAAAGATTAGTCAGAGCTTTAAATTATTGTTTAAATAATAATTTAAAATTTAGTGAAAAAGAAAAAACAGATAAATTATTATATGATACTGTTTTTATAGGTTTAACTACTGATCGTAATATTTTATATGATCGAATTAATAAAAGAGTAGATGTAATGGTTAAAGATGGATTATTAGAAGAAGCTAAAAAAATATATGATTCAAATATAAGAACTAAAGCGATTATGACACCAATTGGTTATAAAGAGTTGTTTCCATACTTTGAAAATAAAAAATCCTTAGAAGAATGTTTAGAATTAATTAAACAAAATAGTAGAAAATATGCTAAAAGACAATATACTTGGTTTAATAATCAAATGGATGTTGTTTGGTTTAATGTTGATTTTGATAATTTTAATAATACAATAAAAGAAGTATATAATTATATTACTTCTTTAAAATAGGCTTATTTTTATTGATATCTTTACTAATCAAATTATAAATATTATCAATTAATAATTCATAATTATCATATTTTGTAAGAAGAGGTAATTTTACTTCTTTTTTAATTTTATTTAAATATTGTTTACCTTTATTATTAAAACCTAAAATTCTAATATGTTCTAATTTATAATTTTTTTTGTCTAAACAACACAAAATATGAACTAAACATCTTTTAATTCTGTTGTAAGTATAATTCTTATGTTTAACATTACTAATTAATTCTTCTATATTGTTTGATTTTAAAATGTTTTTTTTAAGTAAACTATTTAAGCTAATATCAATGTCTTGATATTTTGTTAAATCTTCGGTCATAATTTTATGTTTGATAATTAAATAAAAATCATTTAAATTAATATTTTTAATATATTTAGTATCAGGAACATACTTTGATATATCAATATTATCAAAAATTAAATTTCTAATACTAGTAGCACTACTTATTTTACCGTTTGTATTTTTATCATGATAATCATTTGTTCTTTTAATTGTAATTGGTTTAATTCTGCTATTTAGTTTTTTGATAGCTTTTATATAACTTATACCTAATAAATCATTTGGTGTATTAATCGAAATATTTATTTTATCTTTTAAAGCAATATCAATTGCTTTAGGATAATTATATCCTTTTTTTAATAAATCTTTTATATCAATATTAGTATTAGCTATTTTATATAAAACATTTATATTATTTAATTCACTACCAAAAACTAAATAATCACATTTTAAATTATCTAAAATACTAATTGCACCATATGCATAAATATCAGCTGATTGGGTAGCAAAAGCAAAAGGTAATTCAACTACTAGATCTATACCATAATCTAGAGCTAATTTAGTTTTATCCCATTTATTTATAACTGATACATCTCCGCGATTTAAAAAATTACCAACTAAAACTAATGTAATAACCTCATTTGGAAATAATTCTTTAACTTTATTTAAATGATATAAATGTCCATTATGAAATGGATTGTATTCACAAATAATGCCAACCATATAAAATCACCTAAGTAGATTATATCAAATTTATTTACTTTTTAAAAATTTTTTTGTATAATTAAGTAGGTGATTGGGATGAATATTGATATTACAAGATTGAAAAGTGGTATTGATTCTAATGTTATAATTGATTTAAATTATTCATTTACAAAAGAACAATTAGAAAATACTAATATTTTAGAACTAAATGATGTTAAAATAAAAGGTGAAATAACAAATGGAATAGAAAATTATCACCTAAAATTAAATATTAAAGGAACTATGATTTTACCTTGTTCAATTAGTTTAAAACCAACAAAATATCCATTTTCTATCGATTTAGATGATGAAATAGATGAATTTTTAGAAGAAAATATCGAAAATAATCAAAATACTATTGATATTTTTCCAATAATATGGGAAAATATATTAATGGAAATTCCCCTTAAAGTTGTAAATGAAGATTTATCGGATGTAAAAAAAGAAGGCGAAGGCTGGAAATTTATAACTGATAAGGAAGAAAGAATTAATCCTGAATTAGAAAAATTGAAAGATTTATTATAGGGAGGTGTTATAAATGGCAGTACCATTTAGAAAAGTTAGTAAAACTCGTGGACGTAAAAGAAGAACTCATTATGTAATAAGTGCTAATGCAACTGTTAAATGTCCAAAATGTGGTGAAGCAGTTAAACCACATAGAGTTTGCCCAAATTGTGGAACTTACAAAAATAAAGAAGTAGTTAAAACAGCTGAATAGTTGTTTTTTTGTTAAAAAAATATGGAAATATTCCATATTTTAATTTGTGTATTTTAACGTTTCATTAGATACATTGAAAACTATTCCCATCATAATCATGTAACTTAATAATGATGATCCACCATAACTGATAAAAGGTAATGTAATCCCCGTAATTGGCATAATTCCAAATGTCATACCAATATTTTGCAATTGTTGATAAATAAGCATTGCAACGATACCTGATATTATATATTTATTAATTAAACTAGAACTTTTTAAGGCCAATAATATTAATTTTATATCAAAAAATGCCAATAGTCCTAGTAAAAATATTACCCCAATAAAACCAAAGTTATTAGCATACACAGCAAAAATAAAATCTGTTTGTGGCTCTGGAAAATAAATAGGTGTATTATTAATTCCCATACCAAATAAACCTCCGGATCCAATACTAGTAATACCATTTTCTAATTGATAACCACTATTATTAGACCAATCCAATAATCTATCAACTCTTAAGAAAAAGTCAGTCCCAAATATTTTAATAAATAAATCGGTATTAATAAAGTATATACTTAATACTAATACAATTAATAAAGCAATAGATGAAAATAAAATAATAAACCAACGATATCTAATACCAGATATAAATAACATAATAATAGTAATAAGTAAATATATTAATACAACACCAGTATCAGGTTGTAAAAAAGTTAAGATACTTGGTATTAAAACAACAATTCCAATTTTAATTAAAAATTTAAATTCATCAAAAACAGTTGGATTATTATATTCTTCATTAAAATTATTAATCATTATTCCTATTGTAATAATTAAAATTATTTTCATAAATTCACTTGGTTGTATTGTTCCAATTCCGGGTACACTGAACCAACATTTAGCATTGTTAATTGGATCTGCAAATAATAATAAACCTAATAATGAAACAATTCCTATACCATAAAAGAACCAAATGTTTTTATAAATAAAATCGTTTTTAATAAACATAATAAAACAAATAATTATAATTCCTACGATATACCACAGTAATTGTTTGTAAACTAATGTATCATTTGATATTAGTTTTTGGGCACTATTAATACTAATTAAACTAATTATTATAAATAAAAATAAAGTAATTATTAACCATCCATCAATTTTATATCTTGATAAGAATTTCATATTACCACCCATTATTATATTACACCAAATAAAAAAATTATACAATTTAAATTTGCAAAATAAAAGAATATATAGTATAATTAAATAGGTGATAGGAATGGAAAATACGTGGCAATATATATTAATAATTGTTGTTGCAATTATTATAGGTGTTGCAATTATAAAGTCAAAACAAAAAGATTTTAGATTAGAGGCTAATAAACTAATAGAATATTTAGGTGGAAAAGATAATATTTTAAATTATGAGACAAACAAATCAAGATTTATTGTAGAACTTAAAGATACTAAAAAAGTTAATAAAGAAGGAATACAAAAAATTGGAGCACAAGGGATAGTTGAAATTGATAATCAATTAAAAATAATATTGGGTGAACAAGCTCAAAAAATAAAAAAATATATTGATGCATTAAAATAACGTAAGTTATTTTTTTTCATATTTCGACAAGATTCGACAAAAATATACAAAAAAATATATTATAATTAATTTAGGTGATTTATAATGATATATCAAATTTTAATTAGTGTGGTAATATTAATTTTTCCAATAATAGTATATTTATTTTATTGTACATATAATAATAATTTGAATAAAGAACAAAGTAAATTATTTTTAGATATATCTATTTTATCTAGTTTATATTTGTTGGTAATTTATGATAGTAAATTTATAATTTTGTATAATATACCACTAATATTTGCTTTTATGAAAAAAAGAACATTTGTAAGTATTATTATAACAACGATAATTTTATTCAGCTTAAATTTTAGTGTAATTAATATAGCAGAATATATAATATATTTTATAATATATTTCTTTTATAAAAAAAATATATTATGTTTATTTCTTATTATTAAATTTATTTTTAACAATAATTTTTTAACTAGTATTTTATTTGTTATAATTACATATTTAGTTTTATTTTTATATAAAAAAGGCGAAGATATAATAAAATTACATATGAATATAAAGGAATTAGAAAAAGAAAAACAATTAAGATCTTCGTTATTTAAAATTACACATGAAATAAAAAATCCAATAGCTGTATGTAAAAGTTATTTAGATATGTTTGATATTAATAATAAAGATCATATAAGATATATTGGTATTTTAAAGGAAGAGATGGATAAAATACTTTTATTATTACAAGACTTTTTATCCATGAATAAAATAAAAATAGAAAAAGAAATATTAGATATCAATTTTTTATTAGAAGATATTGTTAATCAATTTGAACCAATTTTAAAAGATAAAAATATTAAATTTATTCATAATATATGTGAGGAAGAGATTTTTGTTGAAGGTGATTATAATAGATTGAATCAAGTATTTATTAATATAATTAAAAATAGTATTGAAGCAATTAATGATAAAGGTGTGATAAAATTAGATTATGAAATAGATAGAAATTTTAAAATTATAATAGAAGATAATGGTTGTGGAATAACAGAAGATCAAATTGAAAAAATAAAAGAACCATTTTATACAACAAAAAAAAATGGCACAGGTTTAGGTGTGTCATTATCAATTGAAATTATTAAAGCTCATAATGGTAAGATAGATTATATTCCTTTAAAGAAAGGTCTTAAAGTTATTGTTGAACTTCCAATTCACGAATTAACTAGCCTCGATATAAATTGATTTATCATAAGTATGATATCCAGTATTATAATCTTCAAGTTGTTTAGTAGTAATTAAAAGAAAATTATCTAAAATTACTTCACTACCATCATCCATTACAGGATCATCCCAAGTCAAATCTAAATGATACCAGTTATTATCTACATAAACATAATTCCAAATATGTGTTTCACTAGAAATTCTATAGTTTGGAATTTTTAGTTTATTTAAAAATAGTGCCATTGCATCTGTGTAACCACCACATAATGCTTTATGGTAAAAAAGAGGACCAATTGCTTTATGTGAAGGATTATTAATATCTATTAAATTTGTATCAAGATAATTGCTATCATAACTAGTTGTTTCAATAATGTAATTATGAATAGAAGTAATTTTTTCTTTATCAGTCATATTTTGATCTAATATTTCATCAATTATTTCATCTAATTTTTTATTAGTTTTTTCGATAATATCAGAATTATATGATTTTTCGACAAAGGCTTCAATTTTGTTATATGAATTTATTGTTATAGATACTTTTTTGTAACTATTATATGGGTGTAAAAAGTTGTTTATATATGACAATTCATTTTCATTGGTTAATGAATTAATATCATTGTTGCAATTATCATAATCACAATAAAAATAAAATTGCTCATTTCCATTATTTAAAAAAGTATAAAATATATTTATTAATTCTTGTTTATTTTTGGCTACAAAATCATTAGTTTGTTTAATATATTTAAAATCATAATTTAATTTATATTCGTTTGAATCATTTAGATAAATTTTTTCATTAAATACCATTTTTTTAATAAAAAAATGTGTAATATTGTCATTATAAAAAATTGTTAATCCTAATATAATTATAAGAGGTATAAGTTTTAACCAATTTTTCATATGCTTCACCTATATTAATTATATCAAAAAAAAATAAAAAGTAAATGTTATTCCATTGCATTTACTTTTTTTGTTAAACGAGATTTATTACGAGCTGCATTATTTTTCTTGATAGTACCAGCTTGGGCAGCTTTATCTATTCTTTTAATAGCTATTTTTAAATTTTCATTTGCTTTTGTTTTATCTTTAGCATTAACTGCTTTTTCAACATTTTTACAAGCAGTTTTCATACTTGCTGTGTAGTTGTTATTAGTTACTGTTTGTTTAGCAATTACTTTAATTTTTTTCTTTGCATTTTTCATATTTGCCATGTATAATCACCTCCAAGCTCTTGAAACACTATAATTTTATCATTTAATTATTAAAAAATCAACACTTTTTTGAATAAATCGTTAACTTAAACTAATAATAATAATGGTGAATGGTAATGAAACATAGTGTTGATTTAGAAAAATATCAAATAAGAACAGATTTGGCAATAGAATCAATTAAAAACATTGATGACATAAGTGAAGAAATTATAGAAGATGATATTAAGATTACTAAAGTTATAATAGATGAAAAAATAAGTAAAGAAATTAATAAAAAGAAAGGTAATTATGTAACAATTGAATTTTTAGATATTACTGATAGTTATAATTATGAAAAAGTAAAAAATATATTTGTAAGAGAATTTAAAAAATTTTTAAATTTATTAAATATTAAGAAAGATGATAGTTGTTTAATAATTGGATTGGGTAATTCTAAATCAACTCCAGATTCATTAGGACCATTAGTTATAAATAATGTTTTAGTAACTAATCACTTATTTGAGTTGGATGAATTGGATAAAGATTATAGAAGAGTATCTGTATTTTGTCCAGGTGTAATGGGTCAAACTGGCTTGGAAACAAGTGATATTATAACTACTATTGTTGGTAAATTTAAACCTGATTTTGTTATTATCATAGATGCTTTAGCTAGTCAATCTATTGATAGAGTAAACAAAACAATTCAAATGACAGATTCCGGGATTCATCCAGGGAGTGGTGTTGGTAATAGTAGAAAAGAAATAAGTTTTGAAACACTACATATTCCTTGTTTGGCTATTGGAATTCCCACAGTGGTTGACGCAATTACTATAGTTAGTGATACTATAAATTATATGCATAAACATTATACTTACTCAAAATTAAATATTAATAACCCATTAAATAAATTGATTGCTTATCCAAATTATCTAAATGAAAAAATAACATTAAATAAAAAAGATAAAGAAACGTTATTAGGTATAGTAGGGACTTTGGATGATAGTGAAATAAAACAATTATTATTTGAAGTCTTAACACCAATTGGATATAACATGATGGTGACACCTAAAGAAGTAGATTTTTTAGTTGAAAAATTGAGTTTATTAATAGGAAATGGTTTAAATGAAAGTTTACATAACATTTGACAATTAATTTTGATTGTGTTAAAATACCTAGTATATTTATGGGGGGATATTATGAAAATAATTCCATTAGATATATTATATATTGGGCAAATTAATAATACAATTAAAACGGTTTGTTTAGAACAAAATGGGAGTTATTATGATGTTTCTTTGAATAAATTAAGTAACGTTAAAATAATAAAGTCTTTTGAAGAGGCGATAAAAGAAAACGGATTAGAATTATTAGTTACAGATCAAAATGGTAATTTAAAACAATATTTAACTAAAGATGAAATAAATTTATTATTTAAAACTTTAAATCGTAAATTGATGCTAAACTCTCAAATTGTTCATAAAATTTATTCGTTAAGTTCATCTTTAACAAATATTATTTGTGATTTATTAGGATTAAATGTTTTAATACGTCCTAATACAAATTATAAATTAGCGCGAAGATTTGATGTAAATGAAATTGTTGTTCCAGCAAAAAAGTTAAGATTATTTAAAAAGTCATTAGTAGATTATATTAGTGCCATGATAATAAGTAAACAAGATATATCTTTAACTTATGACCAAATAGAACGTAGTAAACAAATTATAAGTTGTTTAAATAAAGCTGGAATCGTTGAAAATGAAAATTTAAAAGACAATACATTTTCTTTTATATATAAAGAGGGAAGATTAACAATTAATGAAGATCCATTTACAAAAGATAAGGAACTTCAAAAAATTATTAAATTTTAGAAAATTGCAAAAAAATGCAATTTTTTTTTGAACTATAAAGGAAATCACACTACTTTTATCTAATATAACTAGTAGGAGGTGATATATTGAAAAAAATTTTATGGTTAATATTTTTAAGTTTTTTAATTGTTACTAATGTTGATGCTAAGGTATATTATTCTGATTATTCAGATTTTAGTCAATTTCAAGAAGAGGAAGTTTTTCCAAGTGATACTGTTGATGTTATAAAAGAGAAAATGTATTTATGGTATAAGAATGTTAATAAATTAGGAGATTATAAATTATATAATAATGTTGATAGTTTTAGTAATGATTGTTATATGACTGAATTTACTGATTGGTCTAATCAAAAAATAGATAATGCTGGTTATAACTATGAAGAAAGAAATGCCTATTATTATACGATGGCAAAAGGAATTCGTTATATTCATCTATATAATTTGCAAGGAAGTTATGGTTCATTTAGAATACCTGAATTGGATATTCAATATAAAGATAAATCCATAAAATATACTTATACATGTAATGGTTGCTTAGAAGGTTTTGATGATTATATTAACAATGGAATATATGAAGAAAATGAGTCATATATAGATAATGGTGGATCGTTAATAATAGATTTAGGTAAAGAATATCCTTTTCATCTAATCGATGTAATTTTTTACATATTTGATTTAGGTAATTCTGATAAAACATATACGATAGGGTACTCAACCGATAAAGAAAATTTATTATATTATAAACAATATGTTTTACAATTTTCTGATGAATATTGGTCAAATGCTGTTAAAAGATTTCACAATATTGATGAAATAGATGATAGTATTTGGAAATATAATGAAACATATGTAGGGTTAAGAAATAATGATTTTGTAATTAATAAAGAAAGTATTAAACAATATCGTTATCAAGAAAAGTGGTGTAAAGTTTATGAAACTTTTAAAGAATATTCAGAATATTCTAAAGAACCTATAGAAGATTATATTTATAGGGTAGATGATAGTTTAAAATATTTTTATAGTTATAGAGTAAGAGATAAATTGGAGTTAGATATAAAAGAAATAACTAGTAAGGATTTTAATTTAAATGATTTTATAGTAACAAGTACCGATGAAGTATTAATAAACGATGATATAAATTGGGATAAAAATGGTATTTATAATGTATCATTTAAATTAAACAATATAAATGTTACAGAAGAAGTTGTTTTAAATGTTGAAAGTAATACTATTTCTGATTTGAATAAAAAAATAAAATATTTGGAAGAACAGTTAAATAAGTTAAAAATAGAAAAAGAAAAATCATTGCAATTGCAAGAAAATTTAAATAAAGAAATAATTAGTTTAAAAGAGCAATTATATAACTGTAGTCTAGAAAAAGAAAAAGAAATCCAAAATCAGAACAATTTAAATGATTTTTATACATCAAAAACAAATGAATTAGAAGAAGATATAAAAAATTTAAATGAAAGTATTGGTAGTATTATTAAAGAAAAAGAAAATTTAAATAATTCAAATGTTTTAAAAATAAACGATTTAGAAAAAAATATAACTAAACTAAATAATGATAACAAAAAATTAATGGAAGAAAATAATTTATGTTTATTTAAATTATCAAACATTAAAACGCCTTCTAATAGTAATTTAGTTTTCTATTTAAAGTTTGTTTTTCTATTTTTAATTTTATTACTTTTAGCTTTATTAATTAGAAGGAAAATTAAAAAATAAATCTAGTTTTGTCGAATTTGTATAATTAATTTTATAAATGTGCTAAATTAATATAGAAGGTGATAGCTTGTTAGATATTAATTTAGAATTTTATAGAGGAATACTATTTATTAGATTAAAAGGTCTTCTTAATAAAACAACTGTTAGTAAACTAAAAGAAGAAGTCAATGATTTAGTTAAAGAGAATGGTATTAGAAATTTGGTTTTTAATATAAGTGAATTAAAATCAATTGATTGCTATGGCATCAATGCATTAATAAATAATTATGAATTATGCAAAGTAAACAATGGACAAAGTTTAGTTTGTGGAATAAATAATAAATTAGTAAAACACAGAATCAATAATAGTAGATTATTAAAATATATGAATGAAGCATCTGATGAATTAAGTGCGATAAATATAATTAAATTATAGGAGAGATAAAATGGAAAAAACTATAGAAGAACTAATACATGAAAATAAAAATTTAATATATTCAATTACTAGATATTTTGAGAAATATCCTAATAAGGAAGATTTGTTTCAAGTTGGATGTATTGGAATAATTAAAGCCTATAAAAATTATGATTCAAAAATGAATGTTAAATTCACAACATACGCATACACTTATATCTTAGGTGAAATGATGAAATTGGTTCGTGAAGATAAATCGGTAAAAATAAGCAGAAACATTCAAGTGCTTAATTTAAAGATAGAAAAAGCTAAAATTTTATTGACTCAAAAATTAATGAGAACACCAACTTCTTTAGATTTATCCCAATTTTTAGAAATTCCAGTTGATATAATTGAAGAATCAATGAACTGCTCTAAAACTATTTATAGTATTGATGAACCTTTAAATGATGAGGGTAAGGAAGTAACTTTACAAGATACAATTGGAGAAATGGATAATATTGATGACTATTTAATTTTAAAAGAAGCTATAAGTCAATTGACACCATATGAACAAAGTTTAATTAATAAAAGATATATGTGTGATCTAACACAACAACAAACAGCTAAAGAATTAGGAACAACACAAGTACAAGTTTATAGAGAAGAACAAAAAATATTAACTAAATTAAGGTCAAAACTAGTTGCATAAACTAGTTTTTTTGAATAAAAAAATAATTAAAATACATACTAAGTTTAGGAGGAATTTTATGGAAAAAAATAAATATAAAATGCTTGTTTCTAAACATACTCCTAGAGAAAATGTTTTGAAAAATGCTTTAATCGCTTTTATAGTTGGAGGTTTTATGGGGCTTATAGGGCAATTTTTAGTTGATTTTTATTCATATATTTTCAATATTTCAACTAGTGATGGCGCAACATTGATGATAATTACTTTGGTTTTTTTAGGATGTCTATTAACTTGTTTAGGATTTTTTGATAAAATTGTTCATTTTGCTAGATGTGGTTTGATAATTCCTATTACTGGATTTGCACATGCTGTAATGAGCGCAACATTAGAATATCGCAAAGAAGGTTTTGTAACTGGTATTGGTGCAAATATGTTTAAATTAGCTGGTTCAG
>NBJMC04201__coassemble_1381_pt1 | contig 12961 bp, 11 predicted proteins | sample NBJMC04201__metabat2_high_PE_001 | metagenome-assembled genome bin NBJMC04201
GAAAAAAATGCTATTAAAGAAGCCGCAGAGAGAACAGGAGCTAAAAAAGTATTTATAGAAGAAGAGCCCAAAGTTGCTGCAGTAGGTGCAGGAATGGATATATCTAAACCAAGTGGAAACATGGTAATAGATATTGGTGGTGGGACTACAGATATAGCAGTATTATCACTTGGAGGAATAGTAACAAGTTCATCAATTAAAGTTGCTGGTAATGTATTTGATAGCGATATCATGAAATATATAAAAGATAAATATAAATTGTTGATAGGAGATAGAACTGCAGAAGAAATTAAGATGACTATTGGAACAGTTTATACTGGTAATAAAAGTGATAAGATGGAAGTAAGAGGCAGAGATTTAGTAACAGGTCTTCCTCATACCATAGTATTATGCTCTGAAGAGGTTGAAGAAGCACTAAGAGAAAGTGTATATATTATTGTTCATACAGCAAAAAGTGTATTAGAAAAAACGCCACCAGAACTTGCAGCTGATATCATTGATAAAGGAATTGTTATAACAGGTGGTGGAGCATTAATAGATGGTTTTGATCAATTGTTAGCTCATGAATTAAAAGTTCCTGTTTTCATTGCTGAAAGTCCGCTTACTTGTGTTGTTGAAGGAACAGGAATTTTATTAGATAATATTAATTTAATTGACAAATAAAATCACTTAGTCAAAAAAAGTGATTTTTATTTTAAATGTAAAGTCTTTTTTTAATTTAATAAATATATTAAATAAATATGATATAATAATTTAAAGAGGTGTGTAGTATGGAAAGAGAATTTTGTGCATCAGTTTTTGTTGTTAATCCAGCTGATTTAAAAATCTTATTATGTCATCATAAAAAATTTGATCGTTGGGTTCAACCAGGTGGACATATTGAAAAAAACGAAATTCCGGAAGAAACAGCTTTAAGAGAAGTTTATGAGGAAACTGGAGTAAGAGTAAAATTAATAGGAGAAAGATTTCCAAGAGAAGATGATTATATTAGACCATTAGGAATTCAAAGAAATAGAGGTAAAGACGGATCATTACATGTTGATATAACTTATGTCGGTATTCCTTTAAGTAAGGATGAAATTATAGAAGATGATGAAATAGATCGTTGTGGTTGGTTTTCATTTGAAGAATTGAATGATTTAAATGTATTCCCTGATATAAAAATTAGTTTTAATTATATACTAAATAACATAATAAAATAAGAGGTGTTTGTTTGGTAAATATTTATGATGTTTGTTATAATATTTTAACATTAACTTTAGATTATATTTTAACTAATTATGAAGAGGGAGAAACGAGTGATGAATTAATAAAATTTTTAACTTCTGATGAAAGTAAATATGATGAATTGTTTTATGAAATGAAAAATTTAAATTGTTATTTTGATGTGAAAAAATGTAAACAGATAATGATGCTAATCATAGCAAGTAGTTTATACCATTTTTCATTATACTCAATAAAAAATAATATATATAAAGATCTTTATGAAGAAGTGCTAAATGACTTAAATAATTCTAGCTATAAAGATATAATAAATAAATTTATTCATTGGAAAGATCATGAAGAAGTATTTGATTATATAGAAGATTTTGTTAGTTTTTATGAAAAAAATTATATTTATTTTAATAATTGTATGCAAGAAGTTATTAAACAAGGAAAATTATTAAGTATATGTCAAATTAATCCTTTTGAAGTTTTAAATTATATGCAATATGAACCAAATAAAATTTTAAAATCTGAAAAAATGTTACAAGATTTTATTGATATGTATAATACATCATATTATGAAGTTCAAATAGATGAAAGTCGCGAAGCATATCTTTATGAAAATGATGAAGAGTATTTTGTAAATATTTTATATAAAAAAATCTCAAAGAAATATAAATCAGAAGAAAAACAATTATTTAGTTATATTTTTTCTAATATATATGAATTTATTTATTCTCAACAATTACCTATTCAATTTAGAAAAAAATACAAAATTTTATTAGATGAATTTTATCGAGAAGATATTGATTTTTCTAATATATATAATTTATATTTGAATGATTATCATTTTGCAATGAATTTGAGTGATTGCTTTGTAGAGATAAATGAAAACATTGTTATAGATGATTTAGGGTTAAGAAGGGAAAATTTTAAAAAATTTGGTAATATTGAAGTGTTAAGAAAGTTAAATCCTTTTTATGAAGAAGATGAGATTGGATTTGCTAAAAGAAAAGTACTTAAATAATGTAAAAAATCAAGGATGTTCTTGATTTTTCTTTTTTAATATTTATTTAAATAATAATCCAATAATTCTTTAAAACGATTGTAATGAACAACTTCTCTTTGTCTTAAAAAAGAAAGAGGGCCAAGTACATCTGGATCATTAGTTTGATTCATTAATTTCTCATAAGTTACTTTTGCTCTTTGTTCAGCAGCCATATTGCTTTCTAAATCTGCTCTATAATCACCAGTTGCCTCAATGTATGCACTGGTAAAAGGAACACCACTAGTATCTATTGGGAAATTAGCGTCTTTATGTTGTGTATAATAACCTATTAGCCCATATTCTTTTAATTCATTTAATGTAGCACCTTTCATTAATTGTTGAATCATAGTCGCTATCATTTCAAAATGAGCTAATTCCTCTGTTCCTATATCGGTTAACAAAGCAAATCCTCTTTCATCTGGCATTGTATATCTTTGATTTAAATATCTTAAAGCAGCACCTAATTCAGAATCTGGCCCTCCATATTGAGCCATCATACTTTTTGCTAAATTCAAGTCTTTTTTATTAATATTTATAGGGTATTCAAGTTTTTTTTCATATTTCCACATAATATCCTCCTTAATTTTCCCATGGCCAAGGTCTATTGTTCCACATCCATGGAACATTATTTAATGAATCACTATTTAATAAAACAGGTCCATACTTGTTTTGATAATTATTTAATAATTCATTTTGTTCGTTACGATATTTATTAAATAATTCAATTGCATTTTTATCATCTGGATAAATATCTAAATATAAGTTTAAATCAATTAAAGCAAAATCTAAACTATCAATATCAGTTAGCATCTTAGCTTGGTCATTCATAGGTGTTATGGCATATGGTTTTTGATTTTTATATGGGTTATATATATTTTTAAATAAGTTTCCTCTTATTAATCCATCATAAGGATTAAATAAATTATCATTTTGATAATGATTATTTTGTTGATAATTTCTCAAATTATTTCCATCAAAGTAAAAATTTGGTGGATAATTATAATTGTACATAGTTTTTCCTCCCAATTTATAGTATGTATATATAGGCATTTAGTTTGGGTAAAATAACTATATTTAAATAAAATAATTAAAAAGTGTTGCAAAAGTAAAAAAAATTTGTTAATATTATAAGTGTCAACTTATTTGTTGATAAATGGCGCAATTGGTGAAGGGGTTAACACGGCGGATTGTGGTTCCGTTATGCAAGGGTTCGAATCCCTTATTGCGCCCCATTTTGTTAAAAAGTCGAACTATTCGATTGCAATATAAATCGATTCAGGATATTTGAGTCGATTTTTTGTTGGAGGAGATAGTTTGGAAGAAAATCTTGGGAGCATTAGTAGGAACAATTTTATATTGCATTGGTGCTATATTCTTTATATTTTATGCACTTTATTCTATTCTACTAATTATATTAGGTTTCGTTGGTTATTCTAAGCAAAAGAAAATTAATAAACAACGTAGTAGTATGTAGTAGTTTTGATAGTTATTAAGTTAACTATCTTTTTCGATACAAATTGGAAAAATGTGGTATAATAATGGCAGATTTAGAGGGCTAGTACAGACTTTAGATAGTTTTGTATTGGCTTTTTTAGTAATTTAGGGGGAATTTATGTATAAGTATGATTATAAGAAAAACACTAGAGAAATTATTGTGCCAAATAAACTAAAAAATAAAATCAAAAATATTTTTGTATCGCGTATTTCTTACAATGAAAACATTAACGATATAATTGCAGAATTTTTAATAAAAGATAGAGGCATTTTACTTACATTAGGAAAAAGTTTGATGACTTGGACAGATTGGAGGCAGTTAAAAATGAGTTGTCTTGAAGCCGGTAATAAAACTTTTAGTAATAATGGTATTTTAATGGAATTTTTGAGTCATTATATTTTACCTAATGTGTTTAATTTGCACAGTTTACTTAGTTTTGAAATACCATCTTACGAGACTCCCGAAAGCGGTAATGATTTAATATTTTTTGATTCTAATTGTGAATTGTTTATATTTGAAGTTAAATCTAAGGTGTCTAATGATTTTTCAAAAAATGAATTAAAAATTAAAATTAAAAATGCATTTACATCTTTATTTTGTAGTAAAGAAATAAAAAACGCTAAAAAAATTAAAATAGCACGTGATTCTGTTGAAGAAGGATTAGATTTAACAGAAGAAGAGAAAGAAAAAATATTTTATCAATTAGATAAACTGGAATCGTCAGAAGGAAAAATTGTAGATTTAGTTGATGATGAATATATTAAATTTAATATATGTATTATTGGTAATGGATTTGATGTAGATGATGTGACTTTAATTAATGAATTACCTAATTTGATTAATACAACTATTTATTGTAAGAGTGATTGCTGTTATAGAGATAAAGACAATCATATTTGTATGATTAACCAATTAGATAAGATGGTAGTTTTGAATATAGTAAATATAGAATTTAATAGAGAACTAGATCTTGTTTTATTAAATAGTAAAATTGTTGATTTAATAAATTCAGAGGGGTTGGATAAGAGATGTTAGATAAATATATGAGTATTGGCTATATATCAAATATGTTTGATTATATTTCGAATGAAAAATTAAGTAAAAAAATAAACTTTGAAATTGGAATTCCTATAATAGAAAAATTTTTATTACAAACAATGTTTTTTATAAGTATATATGGATTGAAAGATATAAAGGACAAAGTTATTTATTGTATTAATTTTATAATAGATAATGATTATATGAATCGTTCATTAAAAATTCAAAATCAATTGTATGAATTAATTAAATGTTGCAATGCTTATCCTTTATTAGCAAAATTAGAATTAAGTGATATTAATAAATTAAACTACATTGATTATTTATCGTTGAATGTCAGAAAATATGGAAAATATTACTATAATGACAAACAAATATCCATATACAACAATATATATTTACATAATAACGATATTATTTTTACTGCACCTACTTCATATGGTAAAACTCATTTAACTATTATGAGTATATTGGATATGATGAAAGATAATTTGATAAAGAACGTTTTAATTATTGTCCCAATTAAAGCCATGATTAATGATTATAGAAAAACCATAAGCAAGTTAATAACTGATAATGAAATAAACGTATTTGAAAGTCCATATATAAAAGAAATAGATTTGAACTCAAAAAACATTTTTATTTATACTCAAGAAAGAACTTTAGTAGCTTCAAGTTATAATGGTTTTGAAAATTTTATTGATATAGTTGTTATTGATGAGGCACAATCCCTTGCAAATGTTTTAAATGATAGAACATTGTTGTTGATAAAAGCACTTTCGTTGTTTGCAAATGTACAGAAAATATATTTAGCACCATTTGTAAAAAATATGTATGGTAATGTAATAAAAAAATTAATTTCATCTAGTAAAACTCCATATTTATTAACCATCGATAGTAGTGATGCTATTGTTTCAAATAACAAATACATTGTTGATATTACTAAACCAGGAAAAATAAGTTGGTATGATGCTACATTTGCTAAAAATGAATCTGAATTAGTAAAAATAAAAGATTTTAATGCAAAACAGTATTATTTTCAAAGTGATTATAGTGAAGCAGTAAGTATAATTTTAAGTGGATTTGACGAATTTATTAATAGAAATGAAAAATCTATTATTTATATTGCCAGCAAAGTTGAAAGTATAAATGTAGCTTTGCGCATATATAATATGTCTTTGGATAAGGACGCAAATGAAATGAGTCCCAGAATTAGAGCTTTAATTAATCATCTAGAGAACAATATTCATAATAAATTTTTAATGATTTCATTTATAAAAAGGGGTGTTGCATATCATAATGCATATTTAGATAATTATACTAAAAGGCAATTAGAATATATTATTGGTTCAAATAATATATTGGATTCATTTATAGACAAGTTAGTTTGTACCAATACTATTGATAGCGGTGTAAATCTAAATGCAAAAAATATATTTGTGTTAATTAAATCGAGAATTGAAGGAAGTAATCAAGAAATTAGATATGCAAACCTTTTGGGAAGGGCTGCTAGAATAAGTAATAATACCCAAGGTAATTTATTTTATATTAAAATGAGCAATGGTAAGAAATATGAACGAGAATTTTATAAAAGTAATCAGTTAAAAGAAATAACTACTGATTCGGTAAATTTAGATGATGTAACAAAGGCTGAAAATACAACATATAAATCTTTTTTGGAAGATAAAAACCTAAATAATATTTTTAAAGAACAGTTTTTAAGACAAAATAACTTTGAACGAAAAGGCAATATTTTGACATCTGGTGAAGTTACATTGAATATTAGAGATTCAAATGGTTTGGATTATTATATTGATTATAAAACAATAGTAGAATCGGAAGAAAAAATAAGAAAATTATCTGCGGACGATTTGAATACATATTTAAAATGTTTAGGAAACTATGATGACACAAAAAAATTTCTTGAGTTTTTAAAGTATTGTTATAATTGGGAACATAATCTTCCATATAAAATAAAAAATGCTATGAATAATAGTAGTTTGCTTGCCACTTTAATAACATATATGGTTCAAGGACGTTCAATAAAAGAAATCGTAGATTCAAGAATTAAGTCAGTGGAAAATAAAGATTGTAAATTATTGGTCAATTTAGATAAAAATTTTGTTAGACAAGTTGAATATTTTGATGATAAGGAATATGATGGATATGAAGTTTTTGATAAGAATAATGATAATCATATCAATGTTCTTATAATTAATAGTTTAGAACAAACACAAACATTAATTGAATTCTATGTAAAGAAATACATTCAAGACTTTTATTTGAAAGTGAGAAATATATTTGGTGAATTGGATTCAAATGATGATATTGGAAATTTTTTAGAGTTTAGCTCAACAGATAACAAAAAGATTTTTCTTATAGAGAGTGGTATTATAGATTCGTTTGCCTTAAATGAATTTATAAAAGAAGAATATAATAAGTTTTATGTAGATAAGAAAATTAAATTTACTGAAATGATTGATTATGTAAAAAATAAGTTTGGTGAAGATTCTCCATTTTATTATTCAATATTAGATGTAAAATAGCAATTTATGCTTGTAATTTTCTTAAAACTGAGTTAAGATATAACTAATGAATAGATTAATTGTAAACGACTCTAGTAGTTGCCCCATTTTGTATTATAAATTCATAAGAAATTATGAATTTTTTTGTTTAAAATTCAAAAAAAATATATTTCTAATTTTTTTAAATGAATTAGTAAATTTTATTGTCATATAATATAAAAGATATATAATGGAGGTTTTATTTTATATGGAATATAATAAAAGAAATGATTGCAATAAAATAAATAGTATGCCCTGTATGCGTATTTATCATGTTCCAGGGCCACAAGGTCCAACAGGCCCAACCGGACCTACTGGAACAGCGGGAATAGCAGGGACTATAGGGCCTACAGGTGCAACTGGAGCTACTGGTCCAATTGGACCAACGGGTCCAACCGGCAGTGTAGAAACTAACCCATACAACTTATATGTTCAATCTACAGCTGCACCGGATGGTGATGGAAGCCAAGCTAGACCTTTTCAAACAATATATGAAGCTTTAGCTGTAGCTGAACCTAACGGAATTATAAATATTTTACAAGGAATGTATCCTATAACGCAACAAATTTCTTTAAATATACCTGGATTAACAATAAAAGGTAGAGCAGGATCATTAATTTTACTTCAAGCTCCGATTGTACCTTTTTTATGTAATAATAATAATATTACAATTGATGGACTTACAATGACCAGTGATCAACCATATCCAGTTGAATTTATACAAATTGGAGGAAATGGCAATCAAATTTTAAATTGTCATATTTATGGTCCTAATCAGGCAGGAGATTCTTCAACTTGGGTAGTAAATAGAGGATTTGTAACACAATCTAATGTTACAAATTTATTGGTAAGAAATAATATTTTTCATACTTTAAGACAATCAGCTTATTTAAACCCTAATTCTACAGGAACTATCATGGATAATGTTGTATATAATACTCGTGGATATGTTGTTGATCGTGCAGTATTTTTGTTTTCTGGAAATTCTTGGGGGATACCAGAAAATGCTGTAGATATTGCCTTACTTGCAGGAACTACAACAGGAGCACCATATGATCCACTTTCAGCTTTAGAAGCTAGCAATAGTTCTGCTACAATAAGTGATCAACGTTAAAAATATTAATGAAATACAAAACTTAACTTGTATTTTTTTTTATAAAAATATATAATAAAATCGATATTAAGGTGATTTTATGGAATATAAAGAGTTTGCTAAATACTATGATAAATTTTATAGTAAAAAAAATTACAAAAAAGAAGTTGAATTTTTAAAAAACTTTATTGAAAAAAATGATAGAATAATTGATATTGGATGTGGAACGGGAATTCATGCCTCTTTATTAAATAATTATGATATAGACGGATTAGATTTAAATGAAGAAATGTTAGAAATAGCTAAAACAAGAATAAATGGTAGTTTATATCATCAAAATATGCTAAATATAAAAATTGATAAAAAATATAACATAATAATATCAATGTTTGCTGTAATTAATCATTTAAGAAATGTTGATGAATTAGAATTATGTTTAAAAAATTTAAAGCAAATATTGGATCCTAATGGAAAAATTATATTAGATTTACATAATCCACAGTCTTCAGGAGAAAAAGTTGATTGTTACGACAATATTAAAAGAACAATGATTTGGAATTATGATAAAAATTCAAAGATAGAAAAAAGTAAAATTATTTTTGAAATGGATAATAAAGTGTATAATGATGAACATATTTTTAGAATTTTTAGTATAGATGAGATTAAAAATATATGTACAAAGGTAGGGTTAAAGGTAAAAAAAGTTTATGAAAATTATGATATTTTAAAAAAAGGAAAAAATTCTTCCAAAAATTTACAATTTATAATTGAGTTACTCAATTTGACTGATTTATAAAAATGTGATACAATTAATGTGTTTTCCCAAATTTTTATGAAGAGGTGAAAAAATTTTGAAAACAAAGCTGTGCGTTTTTCTTGGTTTATTTGTGGCAAGTAATTTTATGAATATAACTGTAGAAAAACCAACTATTATAGAGCCTAAGCAAAATTTATTAGCAGAATCTTCTGTTCAAGTTGCTGAAGAAGAAATAGTATATGATGGATTAACTGAACAACAGTTAATTGATAAAGTTAATAATTTTTTGAATTCTGATTTAGAGAATAAAGGAGAACTATATGTTACCTATTCTTTAGAAAAAGGTGTTGACCCATATTTAGCTGTAGCTATATCTATGCATGAAACAGGATGCAAATGGGGATGTAGTACCTTAGTTAAAGAATGTAATAATGTTGGTGGTCAAGTTGGTGGACCTTCTTGCAATGGAGGTTCATACATGAAATATGATACCTTAGATGAAGGAATTAAAGGATTTATTGATAATATCGCCAAAAATTATGTTGCATATGGTTTAACTACTGCAGAAAAAATGAATCCAAAATATGCTGCTGATACAAAATGGGCTAGTAAAGTTAATAAGTATATTGACGAAATAAAAAAATCCTAGATATCTAGGATTTTTATTTAGGATAATGTATAATGTAGTGGAGGTGAAATAATGAATATTATAATAACAGGAGGAACTAAAGGAATAGGAAAAGCAATTGCTTTAATTTTAGCTAAAAATAATCATAATTTAGTTTTAACATATGTAAACGATGATACTTCTGCTTTACAAACTAATAAAGAATTAGAAAAATATACAGATGTTTTAGTTTTAAAAAATGACGTATCAAATGAGGATGAGGTAATAAAATTGCTAGATATAGCAATTTCTAGATTTGGTGATATAGATGTGCTAATAAATAATGCTGGGATAGCTATTGATACAACTTTAGAAGATAAAACTGTGGAAAACTTCAAAAAAATATTAGATGTAAATTTAATAGGACCTTTCTTAACTAGTAAATATATAGGTGATTACATGTTTAAAAATAAAAAAGGAAAAATAATAAATATTTCCTCTACTAATGGTATTGATACTTATTATAAAGAAAGTTTGGATTATGATGCATCTAAAGCAGGATTAAATTCACTTACTCATAATTTTGCTAATATATATGCACCGTATGTTACTGTAAATGCAATTGCCTGTGGATGGGTAGATACTGAAATGAATAAAGATATGGATATTGAATTTAAAAATAAACAATTAAATAAGATTTTATTAAATAGATTTGCTAATAAAGAAGAAATAGCTAATGTAGTAAATTATTTAATAACTGATACTTATATAAATAATACAATAATAAGGGTTGATGGTGGTGTTAAAAATGATTGATGAATTAGAACAAGCTTGTTTAGAACAATTTAAATTAGTTGATGATATATGTTTTTATAATAGCGAAAAAGTTTTAAAAGCTTTTCAAGAAAATAGTGTATCAGAAACACATTTTAATTCAACTACTGGGTATGGTTATAATGATATAGGTAGAGATGTAATTGAAAAGATTTATGCTAATATATTCAAGGCTGAAGATGCTATTGTTAGAAACCAATTTATATCAGGAAGTCATGCTTTAACTGTAACTTTATTTGCTTTACTTAGACCTAATGATACTTTACTTAGTATTACTGGTAAACCATACGATACATTAGATGAAGTAATAGGAATTGTTGATAATCCTAGCTCATTAAAATCATTTAATATTAATTATGAACAAATTGACTTAATTGATAATGATTTTGATTATAAAAAAATAGAAGATGTATTAAAAAATAAAAAAATAAAGGTTATTGAAATCCAAAGATCGAAAGGATATTCTACTAGAAAAAGTATTACAATTGATAAGTTAGAAAAAATTATAAAATTTATTAAAAATATTGATGAAAAAGTAATAATTATGATAGATAACTGCTATTGTGAATTTGTGTCAAAAAAAGAGCCAATCGAAGTTGGGGCAGATATTGTGGTAGGCTCTTTAATTAAAAATTTAGGTGGAGGAATTGCTCCTAATGGTGCTTATGTAGTTGGTAAAAAAGATTTAATTAAATTAGTAGGAGAACGTTTAACTTTACCAGGAGAAGGTAAAGAAGTTGGCCCTAGTTTAGGAGTTAATAAATATATATTACAAGGATTATTTTTTGCTCCTAGTGTTGTAGCTAGTAGTTTGAAAACAGCTATTTTAGCAAGTAAAGTATATGAAAGTTTAGGTTATGAAGTAGAGCCAAAATATAATGAAGAAAGAGCAGATATTGTTCAAAATATAATATTTCATGATGAAAAAAAATTAATAAAATTTTGTCAGGGTATTCAAGCTGCATCACCAATTGATTCTTATGTTGAACCTATACCTTGGGATATGCCTGGATATCAAGATAAAGTAATTATGGCTGCTGGTACATTTACACAAGGATCTTCAATTGAATTATCTTGTGATGGGCCAATAAGAGAACCTTATATTGCTTATTTGCAAGGGACTTTAATGTATCCATATGGTAAGCTAGCAATTATGAAATCACTAGAATATATAAAAAAATAGACATTAGTCTATTTTTTGTATGTATAAATCTTGATTAACATCGATTGTAATTGTGGAATTAAATTTAACTTCATTGTTAATAATCTCATTGGCAATTAAATTTTCCACAGTTTTAGTTACAAATCGCTTAATAGGACGAGCTCCGTATCTAGAGTCATAAGAGTTTTCCACAATATAATTTTTAGCTTTATCGGTTAAAACTATTTTTAATTGTTTATCACTTAATCTTTTTTCAATATCTTTTATAATTTTATCTAAGATTTCATAAATGACATTTTTATCTAATGATTTAAATACTATTATTTCATCTATACGGTTAATAAATTCTGGTTTAAATGTTTGTCTTAATTCATTCATAACTAATTCATGAGAATTTTCTACATTTTCTAGAATGTATTCACTACCTAAATTAGATGTCATTATAATAATAGTATTTTTAAAATCAACAGTTCTTCCTTGCGAATCAGTAATTCTACCATCATCTAATATTTGTAATAGTATATTAAATACATCTTTATGAGCTTTTTCTATTTCGTCAAATAAAACGATACTATAAGGGTTTCTTCTGACAGCTTCTGTTAATTGCCCACCATCATCATATCCTACATATCCTGGAGGTGATCCAATTAATCTAGCAACAGAATGACTTTCCATGTATTCGCTCATATCAATTCTAATCATGTGTCTTTCATCGTCAAATAATTCATAAGCTAAAGTTCTAGCAACTTCTGTTTTACCAACCCCAGTAGGTCCTAAAAAGATAAATGAACCAATTGGTTTATTAGGATCTTTGATACCAGCTCTAGCTCTTATAATGGCATCACTTACTAACTTAATAGCTTCATCTTGTCCTTTTACTCTTTTTTTCATATTCTCATTTAATTTAAGTAATTTGTCTTTTTCACTATCAACTAATTTATTAATAGGAATATTAGTCCACTTAGATATTATTTTAGCAATATCATTATCGTCAACTGTGTCACTTAAAATATCAGATTTGTTTTTACTATTTAATTCATTTAATTCTTTTTCTAATTGAGGTAAAACTCCATGTCTTAATTTAGCTGCTGTTTCTAAATCGTATTCATTTTCTGCTTTTTCTAATTTATGTTTAGAATTATCAATTTCTTCTTTTT
>NBJMC04201__coassemble_1465_pt1 | contig 12430 bp, 10 predicted proteins | sample NBJMC04201__metabat2_high_PE_001 | metagenome-assembled genome bin NBJMC04201
ATTTACCTGATTTAGAATGTCCTAAGTGTCATGCTAAAATGTTAAAAGACGGTAATGATATGCCTTTCGCAACATTCTTAGGTTTTAACGCTGATAAAGTTCCTGATATAGATTTAAACTTTTCTGATTTAAATCAAGCTTCAGCTCATGAATATACTAAAGTATTATTTGGTGAAGATAATGTATATCGTGCTGGAACAATTGGTACAGTAGCTGATAAAACTGCCTATGGTTTTGTAAAGGGGTATTGTGAAGATAAAGGAATAACTAAAAAAACAGCTGAGATTGAAAGATTAGCGCTTGGATGTACTGGAGTTAAAAGAACAACTGGACAACATCCTGGAGGAATAGTTGTAATACCTGGATATATGGACGTTTTTGATTTTACTCCTTTCCAATATCCAGCTGATGATCCTAATAGTGCTTGGCGTACAACACACTTTGATTATCACGCAATTGATCAAGACGTTTTAAAACTAGATATTTTAGGTCATTCAGATCCAACACAATTAAGAATGATTCAAGATTTATCTGGTCATGATATAACAAAAGTTCCTTTAGATGATAAAAAAACAATGGGAATATTTTTATCACCTGAACCTTTAGGTGTTACTAAAGAACAAATATTAAATGAAACAGGTACTTTAGGAATACCAGAATTTGGAACACCTTTTACAATTGGATTAGTAGCCGAAACTAAACCGACAACATTCGCTGAATTAATTAAAATATCCGGTTTATCACATGGTACAGATGTATGGTTAGGTAATGCTCAAGAATTAATAAAAAATAATATCGTACCATTTAAAGAAGTAATTGGTTGTCGTGATGATATTATGGTATATTTAATGCAAAAGGGAATGAAACCAATTAAAGCATTTAAAATAATGGAATTTGTAAGAAAAGGTAAAGCTAGCAAAGAACCTGATAAATGGGTTGAATTTGAGCAAGAGATGAAAGAAGCGGGAATTGAAGATTGGTATATTAATTCGTGTCGTAAAATAAAATACATGTTCCCAAAAGCTCATGCAACTGCTTATGTTACTAGTGCGTTTAGAATAGCTTATTATAAAGTTCATTATCCAAGTTATTTTTACGCATCATGGTTTTCAACTAAAGCAACCGATTTTGATATTGAAACAATGATAAAAGGTTATGATGCTATTAAAAATAGAATGGCTGAAATTTCTAATAAAGGATTTGATGCTTCAAATAAAGAAAGTGGTATTTTAGAATGCTTAAAGCTTGCTTTAGAAATGACAGCACGTGGTTTAAAATTTAAAAATATTGATCTAAATAAAAGTCAAGCTACAACATTTTGTTTAGATGAAGAAGGTAATTTAATTCCACCTTTTAGTAGTATTGATGGATTAGGTGATACTGTTGCTAAAACAATAGTAGAAGAAAGAAATAAAGGTGAATTCTTAAGTATTGAAGACTTACAAAAACGTGGTAAGGTATCTAGTACTTTAATTGAAAAAATGCGCAATATGCATATTTTAGATAATTTAGATGAATCAAGTCAATTAAGTTTATTTTAATTGATTTTTTTCATATTTATAAAAATAGACAATATAATTTATTAAGAGGTGTTCTATGGAAAAAAAATTACCTAAAGTATTTGCTAATAAAATTGATAAAGAATTAAACAATAATGAAACGGTGTATTACAACAAAAATGAGGAAAGAAAGATAGAAGAAAAAGATCCTTTGACTTCTGTTTTAACGGTTAATCAAAAAATAAATCAAATTTTTTCATCAGCTAGATATGTTTATAAAGCAGATGTTATTATTACTACTAAAAATGGTAAAGTGAATAAAAGAATTATTGGAAGAAATAGAAATGAATTAATTACTATGGATAATGAAGTCATTAATGTAAATGATATATTAGATATTGAATTTCAAAAAAACAACGATTAATTTCGTTGTTTTAATGTTATAGACATTCAACATATGTATCTTGTAAGCATCTTAAACTACAAACACAATTTAAATTCATAGTAAAGAAAGAGTTAGTTGACACATATGGAATTGCAACTTGTGTTAGAGGATCTGTATTTTCTGCTAGAACTCTAAAAGTTGCGCAGCAACCATCAATTTTTTCGATTCTAAATACATTTGAACAATTTGCTGGTACTACTGTTTCATTGCAATCGGTTGTATCTTTAGTAGTTGGCATACTCCATGGTGTTCCATTACCACAGCATGTATATAACATTATAGGTCTAGTATTGCAAGTATAAGTAGTAGTTCCGCAACCTAAAAATCCACGATCACATGTATCTAAACAAGAAGCAGAACAATTTGCGTTTTGTTGTAATATACATATAACAGTTAATATTTCAGCTATACATTTGCAAGATTCATTTTCATTATTACACATAAAATCCATCCTTTCATTTTCTAATATAGCATATTCAATAATGACAAAAGGGTGTGAATTAAATACCTATTTTTATTTATATATGTATTGATAATTAATGTAAAATTTTATATAATGATTTATAGGTGAGTATATGAAAAGATTGTTTTTTATGTTAGTTATTCTATTTGTCTTATATTTAGGTATACAGTATGTCTTCTATTTTTTTAGCAGTGGCGAAGAAATTTCATATAAAATAACTAAAGATGATAAAGATTTTTATATAAAAGAAATTTCAAATTTTAAAAATAATAGTTATTTATATGAGATAAAATTAAATGAAACTACTTTTTCATTTCGTATTTTTAATAATTATAATAAAAAAACAAAAATTTTAGAGGATATTTATTATTATAGTGATGAAGAATATGAATGCATTTTGCCTGTTTTTAAAGATGATAAAATTTTTATCGATGTTATGTGTATGAATGACAATAAGTTAATATATTATTCTAATATGGATAATGAGGATATTGATAAATTTGTTGATAGTATTGAAATATATAATAAATCACAATTTACTGATAATCTTGAATATGAGATAAAAAATGATTTGCAAGTTTATCAAAATAATTTAATAGATAATCATTTCATTGGTATTACAAATTATAAAGGATTATATGTAATTAACAAAAAATTTAATTCAATCGTTGAAAATAAAGTTATGTTTAACAAAGATATATATAATCAAAAATTAGGTTCTTTTATAGGCAAATATTATGTAGTTGCGGATTATAATGAAGAATTTAATTTTAATAAATTAAATGTTGTTAATTTACAATCATTAAATAATTCAACAATCATTTCTGATAAAAGTATTTCATTAGATGGTTATATCCAAGGTGTTTTGGATAATAAAATATATTTATATGATAAAGATAACAATATACAATATGAAATAAATCCAAAGGAAGAAAAAATATCTAAAATTAATAATGAAATAAAGTATTATGATGGTTCATGGACTACTATGAGTCAAGCTGACGCAAAAGCAGAAAAAAAATTTGTTACCAATATTGTTAATTATACAAATAATGAATATATAAAAATTGATCAAGCAAGTACATATTATTATATGTATAAAAAAAATAATGATAAATATGATTGTTATAGAATTGATATTGAAAATGAGAGTGGATTAATATATTTGTTTAGTACACAATCAATTGATTTAATTAATTATGTTGATAATTATGTATATTTTGTTGAAGATAATACAATTAAAGTGTTTAATGATAATTTTGGAATAAGAAATATAGTTAATTATAAGGAGTTTGAATTTAATAAAAATTTAAAATTTTATGTTTACAATGATTAGTGGTGATGAATATGTTGGCAGTGGTACTTTCTGGTGGTGGCGCTAAAGGTGCATATGAACTTGGTGTCTGGAAAGCATTAAAAAAATTACACATTAAATACGACATAGTAACAGGAACTTCAATAGGTGCTTTAAACGGTATGATGATGGTCCAAAAAGAATATTATAAATGTTTAAGACTATGGAAAAATATAAATTATGATACAATATTTGAAAATTTCAAGAAAGTAAACAATTCACAAGAAATGTATTTAGAATATCTAAACAAATTAGTTAATGGTGGTATTGATACTTCAAAAATTGAGCAATTAATTAATAATTATTATAAACCTCAAAAATTATATAATTCAAAAATAAAATATGGGGTTGTATCTTACAATTTGACTAAAAAGAGTGTTGTTTACTCCACAAAATTAAATACTAATCCAAAAAAATTAAAAAAATATATATTAGCTTCAGCTACTTGTTTTCCTGTTTTTAAACCAACAAAAATAAACAATCAATTATTAGTTGATGGTGGGTATTATGATAATTTACCTATAAATTTAGCAGTTGATTTGGGTGCTACAGAAATAATTGCAGTTGATTTAAGAGCAATTGGAATAAAAAAAAGCATTTCTAACAAGAATATAAAAGTAACATATATAAAGCCAAACAATAAGCTCGATTCATTTTTAATGTTTGATTCAAATGTTACAAAAAAAATGATAAATCTAGGATATAATGATGCTCTAAAAAAATTTAATAAATTAGATGGTAAAATATACACTTTTAAAAAAGGAACTTTAGATAATTTGTATTCTAAATATATCACCAACATGAATAAAATATGTGAGAATTATTTTAAAAACTTTGATAAAATAGATAAGAAAGATCTTAATAAAATAGTTGAAAATTGTTTGGAAATATTTAAATTAGATGTTGACAAAATATATGATTCCTACAATATAAAAAAATTATTATTTGAAAAATTGCAAAAAACAGAAATAGTAGATTTTGATAATTATAATTTAAAAGAATTAAGAAAAATATTAGATAGTGCTAAATTTGTAAAATATTTATATATAAAATTAAGAAAATGTGATAAAATAAATCCATTATTTAAAGTCTTTTTTAAGGAATATATGGCTGCTATTTATTTGTCATCGATGGGGAGGTAATTATGAAAAATATTTTAACAGGAATAAGACCAACTGGTAATTTACATTTAGGGCATTATTTTGGTGCAGTTTCAAATTGGGTATCATTACAAGAAAACTATAATATGTTTATTGAAATAGCTGATGTTCAAGCTTTAACTGATAATTTTAATAATCCAGATAAAGTTAGAAAAAATGTTAAAGAACTAACTTTAGATTTATTAGCTTGTGGCATAGATCCTGATAAAGCGACTATTTTTATTCAATCTTATATACCTGAAATAGCTGAGGCAACAGTTTATTATTCTAATTTGGTAACTATTTCTAGATTATACCGTAATCCTACTGTTAAAACAGAAATTAAACAAAAAAAAGAATTGTTTGGTAATGGTGAAAGTGTTACTTACGGATTTTTAGGTTACCCAGTTAGCCAAGCAGCTGATATTACAATGTTTGATGGTGAACTTGTTCCAGTAGGTGAAGATCAATTACCACTTTTAGAACAATGTCGTGAAATAGTTCGTAAATTTAATTCTATATATGGAAATACTTTAGTAGAACCAGAAGCATTATTATCTAAAACTACTAGAATTAAAGGATTAGATGGTAATGAAAAAATGGGAAAAAGCTTAGGTAATGCAATATACTTAATAGATGATTTAGATACGATTTCAAAAAAAATTATGTCAGCAGTTACAGATCCTAACAAAATAAAGAAGGATGATAAAGCCAATCCAGATATTTGCATGGTTTATTATTATCATAAATTGGTTAATAAAGATAATTTAGATAATGTATGTAGTGAATGTAAAAATGGTAGCCGTGGATGTGTTGCTTGTAAAAAGGAATTAATTAATAAAATGATGGAGTTTTTAAAACCGATACAAGAAAAAAGAAAAGAATACGAAAAAAACATGGAATTAGTTGAAGAAATATTACAAAAAGGTACTAATAATGCAAAAAAATATGCTAATCATAAAATGAAATTAGTAAGAGAAAACATGAAAATCAATTATTTTGAATAAGATGTAATAACATCTTTTTTTATGAGGTGATTTACATGTTATTATTAAAAGGATTTATAGTGGGAATTGCAAAAATAATACCAGGAGTAAGTGGAGCAATGTTAGCTATATCACTTGGTATATATGAAGATTCTATTAAAGCAATTAATGATTTTTTCAAAAGTCCTATTAAAAGCATTTTATATTTAATGCCTATTGGAATAGGTTTATTAACTGCAATAGCAATTTTTAGTAAAATAATCATATATTTGTTACACGTTTTTTATTTACCTACAATGTTATTATTTGTTGGTTTAATAATTGGAGGAGTTCCTTTATTAGTAAAAAATATAGATAACAAAGTAAATATTAAATCTTGTTTGATTTTTATATTGAGTTTTTCATTTGTTTTTGTATTATCTTTATTAGGTAAACATAACATAATAAATAATGAAGGTTTTACTTCATTTTTAATAATTGGAGGAATTGACGCTGCAACAATGGTGATACCAGGTATTAGCGGTACAGCAGTAATGATGTTATTAGGTTGTTATGATACATTGTTAAATTTTTTAAGTAGCCTAATAAATATTGAATCAGTTTTCTCAAATATTGATAATTTTTTAGGATATTCGCTAGGTATTATCTTATGTGTTTTAATATTATCTAAAATAATAAATTATTTATTTCAAAATAAAAAAGAATATATGTATGCAGGAATTTTAGGATTTGCTTTAAATTCAATTTTTACATTACTTTTTCAAACATTTAAAAACAACTATAATTTTATAGAAGTTATAGTTGCTTTAATATTTTTAATATTAGGTTATAAAATTTCTAAGATAATTGGTTAGGCTTAATTTCTAAAATATTTTCATTATTAATTGTTTCATAAAATTCATCATATAAGTTCATAAAGTAAGAAAGTTTATCAAATTCATACTCTGTAAGTGATTTTTTCACTAAAGCAATATATTGTTCTATAAAATCTTCTAAGAATTTTACAAATTTATATTGTTCATCATCAGAAAAATCATATTTAGTGAAATCTTTATAGTTTTTTATAGGAACATGATTTTTTTCACTTTGTTCAGTGAAAAAAGTGTTAGAAAAATTCAATGCAAAATCAGTATCATATTTTTTTCTTAAATCACTATTTATTAATATTTGATATGCAAGGTTAAGCTCTGATAAATTACCACAACTCCTTATTTTGCATTTGGATATATCATTCATTAAATTAAATTCTTTTAATCTTTTAATAAACGCTAATTTTATTTCTTTTGAAGTTGCATATTCTGAAACATTTAATAATTTATATAAATTTTGTTTTTTAAAATATAATAATTTATACAAATTTTCTTTTTTAGTCATATAATAAGTCCTTTCTAATGTCCTGTATTATACCATAAAATTATTTGTTATGCAAATTCAGAATGGAAGAGAGAATAAGACTATTATACTTATTATTAAAAAAATTTAATTAGTTTCTAGCATTTTTGTACTGAGTAAAACAATATACACTTATTTTTATCACTAATGAAATAAAGCATACTATTATCAGTATGTGAGGATATTGAAGAGATAATTATATTGCTAGTTCATTTAATAACAACTCCAAATTATATTATCTAAAGTGATGACATATTTATTTGATAAAAAAAAGGAGTATATGTACTGTGGAATTCTTGGATTTACTTTAAGTTCGGTGTTGAGTTTATTTTTTGAAACATTTAAAAACAACTATAGCATTTTAGAAACTATAGTTGCCCTTGTATTGCTAGTTGTTGGATATAATATAGCGAGAAATTTAGAATAATTAAGTTTTCTTAACTTTAACTATTATTAATATTATCAAAGGAATAATTAAAAAAAAGATTGAAGTTAGAAAAGGATAAATATTTTTATAAAATGTTTCTGCTACCGTATTACTAGTAAAGATATAATTTGCGATAATTAAAATACTAATAATGCAAATAATATTTATTAAATTAAATTTGTTTTTTAAATTAAATGTTTTGGTTATACTTTCTTTAACATAATAAAGGCATAATGCAATTGACATGACAGCATCAAATATCCACTGAACTGATAAAACTGATTCGACTCTTTGAAAAAAGTTAGCAATATTAATAGTTTTTAAAATGTGATATTCCGGATATTGATAAAGGTTAGTTAATTCTATTCCCAAAATAGCTACACAAATTACTAATACTGATAGCATGCACAAATATCTGAAAATATAAACTTTAAAGAAAGATGATATAATTTTGTTATTATTTTTGATGTTATTTTTCGGTATTATTAAAATTATAAATAAAGGGAATATATTAAGTCCTAAAGAAGAAAAACTTCCCTTGAGAATTGGCATAATACCTGAGTTGAAAATGGGTTTAAGACCATTTAAATCGCATTTACTAATTAAAGATAAAGCTGCTATAAAATATAGTATAGTGCTAATAATAAAGAAAACAGTTCCCGTTCTAGCAATAGTTGTTAGGTTTTTAATACTGATATAAAATATGCCAAAGGAAATAATAATAGCAATAACAATTAATGGTGTTTGGAATAGAAATTGTGAATATATGAAGTTAGTTAAATTCCATAAAATTAGACTGGCGTGAAAAATAATAAAAGCAGTTAGAATTGTATTAATTATTTTTCCTATTAATCCTAATTTGTTATTTAAGCTAACAATATTATCATTAGGATTACAATTTAGTAGCTTATAATAAATAATTAAAGGAATAAAGCTTAAAATAAATGAAACGATGATACTTATCCAGCCATCTTGTAAAGCAAAATGTAAGATACTATAAATAGCTGGTCCAAAAAATAATGATCTTATTAAAAAAGATGATAAACAAGCATATTCTGAATTAGTTACTTTCATTCTCTCACCTCGACGATATTATTTATTGAACCTTTGGCCTGAAGTTTTAGATTGACTTCTATTTCTACTTCTAAACTAGGGAATATTTCATCGTCCCATTTATCCTTTATTTCATTCCATTTTTTAGGATTATTCTTATAAACATAGTTTCCAAAACCAAAAATATCCGTTTTATTATCTTTGGCTAAATTAATAGCATCATTAACATATTCTTTAATTTTTTCAACATCTGAATTTTGAATTTCTTCAATAGTTTTAAGATTATATAGATCAACATTAGCATTTACCTCTTGAATTGCTCCTGTTGTATCAATAGTTATTTTCACTTTGTTATTTTCAACTTTAAAATCAGTTTTCATTTCGGTTATTTCTGTTACTATTTTTTCATTTTGGTAATCAATGATAACTCCTAATATGTATATTTTATTATTGATTATATTGATTCCTTTGCTTTGATTAGGATTGGCCCAAGCAACAAATTTATCTTTTTTAAATAATCCTAACATATCTAATTTTAAATAAGTAGATGGTTCATTTTGTTGTACGTTTTCTTCTTTATTTCCTTCTTCACTATTTCCGATGATTGTTACTGATGGAAGAATAGGATTTATCCCTTCTGATACAAGTGATTTTGTGAAATCAGTAAAATCGACTGTATAAGTAAATCCTTGTAATTTATCAGTTATTTCAAGATTTTTAGCTAGATTTTGAGAGGGAAATGTCTCTATTGGCGTAGTTACTTTTAAGATGTCGCTAGCTTTTTTATCTTTTGCTAAAACTAAATAAAAATTATTTCTTGTTTGGGGATAACGAAATAGGAAATCAATTACATCATTTAAATTATTTTTCGCAATTTCTTCAGATAGTACTAATACATCAATATGGCTTAGATAAATTTGTTTAGATACACTTAAAGATGTATCTTTAAAGGCTTCATAAATAGTTTGACCTGTTCCATCGTAAACAGCTGCTGATGGAGTTATACTACCATCTGAACTACTGCTTTTTTTAGAATTAGCTATCATAATAGTTATTTTATAATTATCATTTTCTTTATCTACTGCAATCCCAGTTGTTATAGCTAATTGATTAAGTTCGCGATAATTCCAACAACCAGTTAATAGGAATATTAATGGAATGATTAATAATTTTTTCATTTGTCACTTCCTATTCTATTAATGTTTTTTTTATTAAAATAAGATGGTCTTGTTTTTATTTTTTGTTGAGGGAATCTTGTCAAAGAATTTTTAAAATCTTTTAAACTAAAAGGAGATAAAGGGGAAAGATAAGGTGTACCCAATACTTCAATACTATTTAATTTAGTTATAAAAATAATGAATAAAGTGACGATTCCAACAATTCCAAACATACAAGCTGCTAACATGAATAAAATTCGCCATATTCTAATTGCATTTGTTATGTCTGGATCATTGAAACCCATTCCTGAAACAGCTGAAATAGAAATAACAATAACAACAATTGGCGATATAACGCCGGCAGAAACAGCTGCTTCACCTAAAATTAAAGCACCGACAATGCTGATGGATGCGCCCATGATTTGTGGTTTTCTTGTATCGGCTTCTCTTAATATCTCATAAGAAATTACTAGTATTAGAACCTCTATTATGGTGGGAAAGGGAACACTTTCCCTTTGAATGGAAAATGATATTAATAAAGAACTAGGAACAATTTCCATATTAAATGTTGTTACGGCAATATAAAAAGCTGGCACTAAAATAGCAATAAAGAATGCAATATATCTTAAAATTCTTGTAAAAGAGGCATTAAATGGTTTTGTATAATAGTCTTCAGGTGATTTGAAAAAATCAGCAAATACAGTAGGTAATAATAAAACATAAGGAGTGTTTTCTACGATGATTGCTATTTTACCGTCTAATAATCCCATGGCAGTTAAATCAGGTCTTTCTGTAGATATTACTCTTGGTAAAAAAGATTTTTGATTATCAGTTAATAATTCTTTTATATAATTTGAATCGATGATTCCATCAATATTAATTTTTTCTAGCTTTTTCTTTAATAAATTTACTTTTTCTTCATCAGCAATATCTTTAATATAACCAATTACAACTTTTGTTTTTGTCCTTCTCCCGACTTTTGTTTCTTCAAAATAAAGATTAGGATCTTTAATCCTTTTTCTAATTAATCCCATATTAGCTAAAATATTTTCAATAAAACAATCTTTAGGACCTTTTAGAACTGGTTCACTAGTAGCTTCAGTAACACTTCTATCTAATAAAGCTTTAGTTTCTAAAGTGATTGCTTTATTATAACCATCGACAAAAACACAAGTAAAACCGCTTGCTAAATGATAAAAAATATCGTCATAGTTATCTATTATCTTAACTTTACTATTAGGAATTGTATTATTAATATTATCAAATAAATTTTCAAATATATTTTTTTTACTTCTTACATTAATACTTAAACTTTTGCCTAAAAAATTACTAATTTTATCATCATTAGCAACACTTTCTAAAAACATGAAAGCAACTTTTTCTTTATGAATATTAAAGTATCTTACATTAATATCACTACTATTCCCATTCATTTCTTTGATGTGGCTAATTATCTTGCCTAATTCTTTATCCATAGATTCACCTACTTTTTAATTATTATGGATGAATATAAATTAAATAATACTAAATTGTCAATTTTGTCGAACTAAAAGTATAATATTAAAAATTTTTTTAAATATTTTTTACTAGGTGATATATTTATGGGACTAACAGATAATGAAGTGATTGAATCAAGAAAAAAATTTGGATCTAATGTAATAAATTCTAGTAAAAAAAATAGTTTTATTAAACAGTATATAGCTACTTTAGGTGATCCTATAATAAGAATATTATTAATTGCTTTAGGGATAAAAACAGTATTTTTAATTAAAAATTTTGATTGGTATGAAACAGTTGGTATTGTAATAGCAATATTCTTAGCTTCTTTTATTTCAACTGTTAGTGAATATGGAAGTGAGAAAGCTTTTGAAAAATTACAAGAAGAATCATCTAAAATAAAATGTAAAGTTTTAAGAAATAAAAAAGTAGTGGAAGTTAATATTGAAGATGTAGTAGTAGGTGATATAGTTTTATTAGAATCGGGAGATAGAATACCTGCTGATGGAGAAATAATTGAAGGAGAAATAACTGTTGATGAATCAAGTATTACTGGTGAAACTAAAGAGATATATAAAAATATTGAAAACAAAATAGTTTTTAGAGGAACTATTGTTTATTCTAAACAAGCTAAAATGATAGTTACAAAAGTAGGGGATAATACTTTTTATGGTTCAATATCTAAAGAATTACAAGAAAGTCAACCAGAAAGTCCATTAAAATTAAGATTGAGAAAATTAGCAGAAGTAATTAGTAAAATAGGTTATATTGGAGCTTTTTTAGTTTTCTTTTCTTATTTGTTTTCAGTAATATTTATTAAAAATAATTTTGATTTTAATTTAATTAAAGAAACTATTACTAATATTCCTTTAATAAGTGGTCATATTTTATATGCCTTAACATTATGTGTTACAGTAATAGTAGTAGCAGTACCAGAAGGATTACCGATGATGATTACCTTAGTATTGTCATCTAATGTTAAAAGAATGTTGAAAGATAATGTCTTAGTTAGAAAATT
>NBJMC04201__coassemble_1490_pt1 | contig 12244 bp, 12 predicted proteins | sample NBJMC04201__metabat2_high_PE_001 | metagenome-assembled genome bin NBJMC04201
AACATAAAGGAGTGTCATAAACACGGTACCATCCTATTTTGGTCTTAATTAAAATAACGGCTTCAACCGGAAATCTCTTTCGAGTTCTACTTATAGGTAGTAACTTTTAAGTATTTTTATTGGTCTTTCATCATCACCAACTCGCTTTAAAAAATATTTTTAAAAGTCATGTCCTAATCAACGTATTTAAATATATTTTAACATTTTTCTTTTATTTGTCAATAAGTTTTAACATTTAAATTATATAAATTATTAATTTTGTCTTCTTTATCTTTTGGTATAGTTATTGTGTTTTTATCGCCATCAGATATGAATCTATTATTTTTTAATATGTCAAAATTCATTTCAATATCAAATTCTTTACCATTGTTATCATAAGCACGAATTCTTTTCAAAAAAGTTTTATCAAAATTTTTATTAAATGGTGAATAATCCGCTTCCCAACCTACTCTTAAAGTAGCAATTGTATTATATTCTTTATCATTATAAACACCTTTTAAAATAGAACTAAAGTTTTCATGCGTTTTATTATATGGTGAACCAAAAGGAAGCGCTACTATATTAACATATTTACCAGGAATATATTTATCTAATAAATTATACATACTGCCTACTTCTTGAATAGATTTATCTTTTGAAACAGATGTAAAATCAACATGTGAATAAGTATGATTACCTATATCATAACCATTATTTACTAACCAATTTAATATTTTTTCATTATATTCACTTTGGTTAAATAAACCACCATTTATAAAAAATGTTGCCGTAACATTATAATCAGGGTATTTTTGTTTAAATGACTCTAACACGCCAACAGCACAATTAGGATCAATTATTATATTACCATCACTATCTAGCCCTGTAACTTTTAAATTATTAGATAACCCATCATCAAAAGTAATTATTATAGGACTTAATCCAGCTTCTACATCGATTATCCCATTAACATAATCTTCTAATCTAATCATTCGATATCCAGAATTATAGTAAAATTCTAAATCATCTATAAAGGCTTGTGTAGTTCTTTGATAACCATCTTTATCAACATTACCACCAGTATACTCATTATCAGTAACATTATGAATACCATGATACATCATAATAGGTACATTACCAGATTCATCAACTTTTAATTCTTCATAATCGATACCTTTGGAAATATAAACAATTAAATTATCATTTTCATTTATTTTACTATTAACTTCAATACTTTGTTTAAATATCTTATCTTTTTCATAGGAATTACTTACTTCTTTAAATTCTAAATTTAAATTATACTTATCAGCAAAAATAATAGCTTCTTCTTTAGTCTTTCCAGTTAAATCAATCATTAAATTTAAAGAATCAGTTTTAGAAATCAAAAAATATATTGCTGTAAAAATTATAATAACCAACACTATCAATACTATTAAAATTTTATTTATTTTTTTCATCTTACCACCTATATATATTATACACCCAAACAATTATTTTATAAAGACATAAAATAGTATAGGTGATAAAAATGTTTAGAAGATGGAATCATGGTACTTGGTGTCTTTTATTAATTAGTTTAATAATAATATTTTGTTGGCAAGTATTTATAACTTTTTTCTTAATTACAAGATTTAATTTGTTTTTATTATTTTTACTATGGATTTTTATACTATATGTTTTGTTCCATATAATATGGTGAAATTAATTTTTCTGTTTTATACATAATATCCATTTGGTTGCTTATTTCTTTAGTTAATTCATAAGTAGATTTATTAAATTCTAATTTAATTGGTAAAGCTATTAAAATAAATAATAATATTCTTTCTTCTTTTTTTAATGGATAATTTTTTTCATAATTTTTTAATATTTCACTAAAATCATAATCTAATGCATGTCTTTTATATAGAATATATAAATCAAATATAGGAATCCCTATTTTAGATTTATCCCAACTTATTAAATATGAATTATCATTTTTTATAAAATGACTTAAATCCAAATTATTATGCAATACAACTACTCTTTGCTTTGTTTTATCTTTTATAAGATTATACCAATTTTCTATTTCATTTTTACAAAAATTCAAAGAAATAAATATACGTGAAATATTTCTAGCCAACAAATACTCACTTGGACTCATATAAACATGACTTTCTATTATTGTTATCATTTCATTATAATAATCTTCTAAATATTCTATATTATTTTTTATATCTTCATATATTTGTTTATAATCTTCATAATCAATTTCTTTGAAATGTGTAGTTTTACTATGCAATAAACTAATTAGATTTATTAAATCCAACATTTTTTGTTCATTTGGATAATCTATTTCTTCAATATATTCACTTATTTCATATTCTTCATCTAAATCATTAATTATCTTAGGATAATAGTTGAAATTACGTGATTTTAAATAGTTAAATATTTTTTTATTGTAGTTATTTTTTTTTATTACAAAACGCCCAATCTCTGTATCAACAATGGTTGCCTTACCATTTTTAACATAGCGATTGGGCTTTAATTTGTATTTTTTTAATATTTCATTAATTTGTTTCATATAAAGAAGGAATAATTAATTTATCGCCTATTTTTATATCACTAATATCATTATATTGTTCTAAGAGTTCTTTGGTTATATTGTATTTTAAAATAATACTCTCTATATTATCATTTTCTTTTACTATACAAACTTTATATGTTGAATAAGTTTCACTTGAATCATCAAAGTTATCAAATATATTCTTAACATCATCAGTATCAACTCGTGGCATATCTTCTTCTTTAAAAACTTTTTCTATTTTTTCCTCTTCATATTTAAATGGTGGTAAGACTTCTTCTAAGTTATCTAAACCTATTTCAATTGAAACTATTAATTTATTATCATTTATTTCATAATAAAAATCATCAATATCAATAGTTATGTTATCTAATTTGTATCTATCACTCATTTCGATATTAACTGGAATATTATATTTAAAATCTAATGTATTTTCATCATTTGTAGAATAACTACCACTTATCACTAAATTACCCTTAATAGTTCTATCTTCTAAGTTTAATTCATGATCTAAAGCAATACTAACTATTTCTGAAATATTATTTTTAAAAGTTAGATCTTTTTTCAATGGCACTGTTTTTTTCATATAATCACCCTAATAAATTATATGAATAATTAATCAAAATATACAAAAAAATGAAACTAATTTGTTTCACCTTTATTTTTAAATTGTAACTTTATTGGTGTTCCTTCAAAATCAAATGATTCTCTTATTTTATTTTCTAAATATCTTTCATATGAAAAATGAACTAAACCTTTACTATTTACTTGAATATTAAATGTTGGTGGTTTACTAGAAACTTGATTTGTAAAATAGATTTTTAATCTCTTTCCTTTATAAGAAGGCGGTAAATTAAGATTATATGCATCAATAATACAATCGTTAATCAAATTGGTAGCTATCTTTTTATTACTATTTTCATATACTTTAATTATTTCAGGCATTAATGTATGAATTCTCTTCTTAGTTAAAGCTGACAAATAAACAATCGGTGCATATGTCATAAATTGGAATTGATTTCTTATTTCTTTAGTAAATTGCTTCATTCTTTCATCTTTACTTTCAATAGTATCCCATTTATTTACAACAATAACTATAGGTTTTCCTGCTTCAATTGCATATCCAGCAATATGTTTATCGTGTTCTATAATACCACTTTCAGCATCAATTACTAATACACACACATCTGATCTATCAATAGCTTTTAAACTTCTTAACAAGCTATATTTTTCAACGGTTTCATATATTTTACCTTTTTTTCTCATACCAGCAGTATCGATTACAACAAATTTTTCGTTATGATATGTAAATGGGGTATCAATAGCATCACGGGTTGTCCCAGCCACATTACTAACTATAACTCTTTCTTCATTTAAAAGTGCATTAACTAAACTACTTTTTCCTACATTTGGTCTTCCTATAACACTAAATTTAATAACATCGTTATCTTCTTCTTCATATTCTTTAAAATCTTTTGTTATTTCAATTAGTAATTCATAAATTCCTTCATTTTGTTCTGAACTTATATTTACATAATTATCAAAGCCCAATTCATAAAAATCATAAATATTATTTTTTGCTAATTTACTATCTATTTTATTTATCGCAACAATTATTTTTTTTCTTGATTTTAATAACATGTCTTTAACAACTAAATCATTTTGAGTAATTCCTTCCTTAGCATCAACTACGAAAACAATAACATCTGCTTCATTAATTGCTATTTCAGCTTGGAGTTTAATTTCATTATTAAATTCTGCACTACTAATATCAATACCACCAGTATCAATTAAATGAAAAGAATATTCATTAAATTTTACATCGCCATATATTCTATCTCTTGTAATACCAGGAATATCTTCAATTATTGCTATTTTATTTCCAACTAGTCTATTAAATAATGTACTTTTTCCTACATTTGGTCTTCCTACCAATGCAACAACTGGTTTTTTCATAATTTCACCTTCTTACCACAAAATAATATTTTTTTTATATCATTACCATATATGATTTTACAAAATTCTAAAATACTATCTAAACTTTTTTTATCATCTATTTTTAAATATAATTTATTATCATATATTATAGTTTCATTCATAATTTTTTTATTAAAATATTCATAATCTATTTCATATAAAAACTGTTCTTTTTTCAATTTTATTTCCATATCAACTTGATTAAAATAATCATAATAATCAAAATTTTCTTCTACTATTTCAATTATACTTCCATAAATTTTATCTATATGGACAACTATAGTATAATAACCATTCAACTTTATATTATATTTATTTTTTATTTTTATAAGCAATTCTTCAAAATACTTATCTAGATCAATTTTTTCATAATCTATTTTTTTATTACAATAAACTATTATTTTGTCGTCAGCAACACGTAATTTCAATTAAATCACCTAATTTATTGTATGAAATTACATAAAGAATGCTAAAATGTTCTCTCTATTTTTTGATATATTTCATCTTTACCAATTTTTGTAACATTACTAAACATAACAAATTCATCGCCTACAACTAAATCCAAATCTTCTAATATAACATTTCTTTGTTGTTGTTGCTTAGTAATAGGAATTTTATCTACTTTAGTAGCTACAATAGTTACAGGCAATTTATAATATTTCAAAAAATTATACATCATAATATCATCATTAGATAATTTGTGTCTAAAATCTATCAGCATAAAAACTTGCTTTAAATTTTTCCTGCTAGTTAAATAATCTTCCATCATTAAACCAAATTTTTTTTGTTTCTTTTTATTAACTTGTGCATATCCATATCCTGGGGCGTCAACTAAATAAAACTTATCATTTACCAAATAAAAATTTATTGTTTGTGTCTTTCCAGGAGTTGCAGAAGTTCTTGCATAGTTTTTTCTATTTATTAAAGTATTAATAAAACTGCTTTTTCCAACATTAGATCTACCAACCAATAAAAATTCTGGTTTATTATCTGTTGGATATTGACTACGCCTCACTGCACTTATAACTAAATTTACTGAACTTATTTTCATTACAATTCACCCCTTTAGCTATTTAATTATAGCATTACCTAAAAAAAAAGTCAAAGTTATCTTGACTTAGAATTAATATTAACATAATCCATTCCATAAAATACATCGTGTGAAACAAATTTACCACTTCTTGAATCAAAAGCGAATTGATTGGACAAAAATTCAAGAGAAATTTTAATATCAATATTAGAATTATCTTCAAAAGGAACAAATTCTATTATATCAGAAGACGTATTTGTCAAATATCTTATCAATTTCTCTTTTATTTTATGCGGATCAGAAATTTTTGAATCAAATCCAGGAATTATAACATATTTAAAAATTCTTTTTTTATCCAATTTGATTAAGTCAAGAGCATCATTTACTATTTTGTACCACTTTATATTAGGATAACCTGCAATTGCTTTATGTGTATCATCATCTTCTACTCCAATATGAGCTACAATGGCTTCATGTGCTTCTGAATCATATAATAATAACCCAAAGCAAGTAACTAATCCTTCTGTTCCTACAATAGGCTTTTCAGGAGTAGAAATAGCTACAGAATTACAGTCAACTTTTTCAAATAATTTCGTTAGTTCTTCTTTCATAAAATCTCCAATAAATTTGGTGGAGTCGAGGGGAATCGCACCCCTGTCCGAAAATATAAAGTTTAAAGTTCTACAAGTTTAGATAATTTGTTAATGTCCTAAATAATAATAAACTATCAAAATTTTATTTAGTAATTTCTATATTAATTCATTAATAATCCTAGAAAAAAACTATTAATATAACTCACTAATCGAGCCTCTTTTATATTTCGTGAGTAAAAATATAAAGAAGCAGCCTTCTAATCTATTAAGCGAAAGCTAATTGATTTCTGTTTCCAGTTATTTTTAAATTTGAATGTATCGTATATCTTACGACTTGCCCTTTAAAAATTATTATTCTCGTCGAAACTAAGCGACCCCAAGTGATATAAATTATATCACATTTTTTCTTATAAATCAATCTAATAGTTCTTTAAATCTTTAGCCAATTGTCTTTCTATATCTTTTTTCTTTATAGATTCTCTTTTATCATAATTTTTCTTACCTTTAGCTAAACCTATTAACAATTTAGCTTTACTACCTTTAAAATATAGTTTAATAGGAACTAGAGTAAATCCATCTATTTCTATTTTATCTCTTAACTTTAATATTTCTTTTTTATGCATTAGTAATTTTCTTGTTCTAGTTTCTTCATGATTAAATCTATTTCCTTGTTCATATTGACTGATATGCATATTAAGAATAAATATTTCATTATTCTTAATAATTGCATAACTATCTTTTAAATTACATTTACCTAATCTAATTGATTTAACTTCAGTACCAGTTAAAACGATACCTGTTTCAAATGTGTCAACTATTTCATAATCAAAATTAACTTTCCTGTTTTGTATCTCCATCTCTTACCACCTCGAAGTCAATTGTTCTTTTTTCTTTATCTGCAGCCACAACCTTTACTTTAACACTATCTCCTAATCTAAATCCTCGTTTATCTTTATTACCTCTTACTGTAAATGTAGTTTCATCATAAGTATAATAATCACCTTTAATACTATCTAATCTAACTAATCCTTCAATTAAATTAGGAAGTTCCACAAACATTCCAAATGGCATAACCGAACTAATAATACCTTCATATTCTTCACCAATATGATCCATCATATATTCTGCTTTTTTCATATCATCAACTGCTCGTTCACATTCAATACTTCTTCTTTCCATATTAGATGTATGTTCGGCTACAAAAGGTAACTCTCTTTCATAAAAATTAATTGTTTCATTATTTATATTATTATCAAATATATAAGTATGTAGTAATCTATGCACTGTTGTATCTGGATATCTTCTAATGGGAGACGTAAAATGAGTATAACATTTACTAGCGATACCAAAATGTCCTATATTATTTGTATCATATATAGCTTTTTGCATACTTCTTAAAAGTAAAGATGACAATAAATGAAATTCTTTTTTATCTTTTAATTGACCCAATATATTTTGCATAGTTTTAGGAGTTAATTTATGTAAATCTTCTTTTACTTTATAACCTAAAATATTTAAAAATCTCATAAAATTATTAATTTTTTCTTCATTAGGTTCACCATGAATACGATAAATAAAAGGTAATTCCATATAGTAGATATGAGTAGCTACTGTTTCGTTAGCAACTATCATAAAATCTTCAATTAATTTTTCTCCTTCTCCTCGATATCTTAAAGTGACATCAATGGCTTTTCCTTTATCATCAACTATTATTTTAGATTCATCAATATCAAAATCTATATAACCTCTATTTTCTTTATTTTTACGTAAGATATGAGCAAGATCTAACATCAATCTTAATTTTTCTTCATATTCTTCATATCCCTCTGGAACTATATTTTCTTCTAATATTTTATTAACATTTTTATATGTCATTTGTTTTCTAGATCTAATGATAGTTTGTAAAATATCATAATCTACAACATTACCATTTTTATCTATTTCCATAATACAAGATAAAGCTAGTCTATCAACATTAGGATTTAATGAGCAAATACCATTAGATAATTTATGAGGTAACATTGGTATTACTCTATCAGCTAAATAAACACTAGTCCCTCGATCAAATGCTTCACTATCTAATGCTGTATTGGGTCTAACATAATAACTTACATCAGCAATATGAACACCTAATTTATAATTGTCCCCAACTTTTTCAATTGATATCGCATCATCAATATCTTTAGTGTCATCACCATCAATAGTAAATATAACTTCATCTCTTAAATCAGTTCTTCCAATTAAATCTTTTTCTAATACTTCATCAGGTAAATTATCTACTTCTTTCATTACTTCATCACTAAAAGTATCAGGAATACCCATTTCATTAGTAATAGATAATATATCTACACCTGGATCATTCTTGTGACCTAATATTTTAATAACTTCACCTTTATAATTATTATCTTTTAATTTGTTTGTTATTTTTACTAATACTTTATGACCAGGCATAGCACCCATAGTTTTATCTAATTTAATAGTTATTTTTACTCTATCATCATCTAGATCTACATAAGGAACATTTTTATTAAAATATACTTCTCCTACCATTTGTTTAAATTTACGATCAACTATTTTAACTATTCTACCTTCTAAATCAATACCTTTTGGTGAAGTGATTTCTACTACTACTTTATCGCCATGAATTGCGCCATTCATATTAGTTGGTGCGATAAAAACATCATCGTCTCCATCAATATCAACAAATCCATAACCTTTTTTATTAGCTATCATTGTACCCAATTTTAAATGACTATTAGTAAATAATAAATAATTATTTTTTTTAGTTCTATATATTTTCAAACTATCTTCCATTTGATTTAATACTTTTAATAATTGTTTTAGTTCATCTACACTATTAAAACCTAATCCATCATTAATTTCAGTAACTGATAAAGCTTTATCACTATTTTTTAATAATTCTATAATTTTTTCTTCCATAAAATCCTCCTAAAAATTATCAATTAAATATCTAATTAATAATTTTTTATTTTTGTATTCAAATATGAAACTTAATATAAATAATACATTGCCAAATAAAGTAATGATAATATCTTTCATAGTGTCATATACACCAGTAGCTTCCCTTTGCATATCTGCATTAAAAAAATTATCAACCATAAATTCAAATATCTCCCATAACCCTGAAGTGGCTAAAGAAAATATAAAAATAAACAAACATATAAATATTAAATTATCAAATTTTTTGAATTTTTTTAGTATCAATATCGCTAATAAGCTTGATAAAAATCCCCATATAAAATGTGAAAAATTGTCATACCAATAAATAGTTTTATAAAAATGTAATTGACATCCTAAAAATAATGATATAAAACTAAATATTAGATATAAAAAAGTAATAATAGGTTTTAGTTTTAAAATAAAAGGAATTATAACAACTAAACTAAATAATAATATTGTTATATCTTTATTTATAAATGTAAATATAACTGAAATAAAACAAAATACAAAAGAAATTAATATATTTATTTTATTCAACATCTATTTTCTCCATTTCTACTTGATTAATTGAATTAAATCGTTTTGTTATCTTATCAGTAGTAGTATGTATATCTTTAACATCTTTACTTACTGTCTCAATACTTCGATATAATTTATCCCATCTTTCTTTATATCTATTAAATTCATTACTTAATAATTTTAATTCATTATGTATTACAGTTGTATATTTGTCTCTTTCCATATTTTTAATTATTACTTGAATTGTAGTTAAGGTACTAATTAAAGTTGTTGGACTAGTAATCCAAACTCTTTTTTTATAAGCATATTCAATTATATCAGAATGATGGGCGTTAACTTCTGCAAAAATTGCTTCAGCCGGTAAAAATAAAATTGCTTGATCAGATGTAACATTATCAATTATATACTTACTAGCTATAGCATCAATATGTTTTTTCATATCTATTCTAAATAATTTTTCTGCTTGCTGTCTAATACTTATTTCATTTTTTCTATCCACCATTATTTGATAATGCTCTAAAGGAAATTTTGAATCTATAGCAATTGTCCCTAATGGAGATGGTGCAAATAATACACAATCAGCTATAGTATCATTATTGAATTTGTATTGCATTTGATATATTTTATCATTATCACCGAATATATTATACATTATATTTTTTAAATTAACTTCACCAAATATTCCCCTTGTTTTTTTATCAGTTAAAATACTTTGTAAAGATATAATATCACTAGATAAATTATCTATTTTCTTTTGTGCTTCATCAATTTTAGATAATCTTTCTAAAACATTTGTAAATGTTTTATTTGTTTTTTCAAAATTTTCATCTAATCTTTCATTAACTTTATTATTAATTAATGTTAATTTATTATCTAATTTATCATTTAATTTATCAAAATCATTAGTTAAGTCCCTGCTAAAAGATGATTTAAATTCACTAACTTCTTTTACTACATTTGTTTCTAACTTTCCTAATCGTTCAGTTATATTTGATTCATTTATATTTTTTGACAAAGATAAAATACAAACCATTAATATTATTATAAGTAAAATAATTATTATATATTCCATACAATCACCATTTTAATTATATCATATTTTTATAAAAAAAAAGCCTTATATTAATTATAAGACCTATTTTTCTAATAACCATCCTTCATAGCCTTTAATAACATTATATACTTTATATCCTTTTGTTGCTAAAATATTACAAACTTTTAAACTGTTTTTTCCATATTGACAATATATGTAATATTCTTCATTTTTATTTAAATATTTTTCTGGATCTTTTAATAATAATATATAAGGTATATTTATTGCTCCATTTATATGGTTATCATTGTATTTTTCAATACTTCTAATGTCAATAATGTTAATATTGTTTTTACTCAATAATTCTTTTATTGAAACATTTAATACCATATAACCACCCTAATACATTATATGTATTAAGGAATAATTAATAAAGGGAATTAAACTAGTCTTCATCATTAAAGAAGTCATCAAAGAATTGATCATCAGTAACACCATTAATAACTTTACTCTCTTCTTCTTTTAATTCTATCTTTGGCTCGATATTTTTTGAAGTATCATTTTTTGTAATAATTTCTTCTGGTTTACTATCTTTAATCTTAACTTCATTATTTTGTTTAGTGACTAGTTCATTCTTTGGTTCTTGTTTGTTCTCTTTTTTGTCTTTTAGTTGTTCTTGTTTTTCTTGTTCTTCTAATTCAGCAATCTTAGCATCAATTCTTTTAACTAACGAATCTATATCAAAAGAATCATTTTTTTCTATATTAGAAGCTGGTTTTGAATTAAAAGAACCCATAGGCATTGATGAATTCATAGGATTAAACGAATTCATCATATCATTTAGTTTTGATTCTCTTTTTTGGTCAACAAAAGACTTTAAATCAAACAACTTAATTTCTTGTTTCTCACGCTGTGGATAAGTTGCTTTGGGATAAGATTTTCCCCATCCACCCTCTTTTTGAATTTTCCAATCTGGTACAACTTTTGTCTTAAATGGCATTGATCTAATTCTTAAAACAATAATTGTATTTTCTGGTAGTCTTTGTAAGTCACTAACAGTTACTAAAGGGGTACTAGCAGTCTTATCTTTTTCTTTTGATTTTACTTCACCACATAATTTACTAATTTCCTCAAGTGACGCTAATTCACTACTGATAAGATATACTATATTACCACAGTTACCTTTTATCGTTTCACCATTTTCTTTGCCATATACTTGATATAATTGTGCAAAGTTTTGAATAATAAATGTAAATCTAATATTTCTGCTTCGTGCAGCTGTAACCATTGTAGTAACATCTTTTAAAGGTGGCATATTAGCAAATTCATCTAATATAAAATTAGTTTTAAAAGGTAACTTTCCACCAGATTCTTGAGCTACATCAATTAATGTTTCATAACATTGTTTAATAAATATTGTAACTAAAGAATGATATGTTTTCTTTTCATCTTGGATAACTAAGAAAACAGCTGTTTTCTTTCTACCAATGTCTTTTAAATCAAAATCACTATGACTTAACATTTCAGATAAATTTTCTCTTGATGAAAATAATTTAATTTTTTGTTTAAAAACAGATAATATACTACTTTTG
>NBJMC04201__coassemble_1560_pt1 | contig 11873 bp, 13 predicted proteins | sample NBJMC04201__metabat2_high_PE_001 | metagenome-assembled genome bin NBJMC04201
TGATATACTTTTTTGTTTAGTGTTTCTTGTTTTCCATAAAACTTTTCACACTATCTAAATTATTAAATACTTTTTTTAAAACTTCTTTAAAAATATTTAATTCTTCTTTTGATATGCCTGCTATTAATTCATTTTCTAATTGCTTTGCTTCATTTCGCATTTCATTTATTAATGAAATACTTTTTTCAGTTAAATGAATTTCTTTATTTCTAGCATCTTTCATACTAATAGTACGTTTAATAAATCCTTTATTTTCTAATCTATTTAATATACCATTAACTGTTGGATTAGTTAATTCAAATTTTCTTTCAATATCCCTTTGATTAACTATTTCTTTATTTTTATATAAATAAATTAATATACTTGCTTGACTATTAGTTAAATCAATTTTTTCTAATTTTTTATTCATATTTTTTTCCATTATCTGAAAAATTTTTTTAAAATAAAAGCCAATATGTCGATCCATTCAATCATCTCCAATTATATAGCACGCTATATAATTATATGCAATTATAAATTTAATGTCAATACTATTTATTAAAAAAAACATATTTTAACAATATGTTTTAAAGTGTTTTATTTGTATCTAAACTACGTTGTTCAAATAACTGACTGGTTGGCAAATCTTTTTTTGCCCAATTATCTAAAATTTGTGATACAACAACTTCATTATAAGGTTTCAATCTTTCTTCTAATTCACTAGTAAGAACAGAATAATAAGCTTTTCCTTGCGAAATTAAATTAATTAAATCTGTTTGATTATTAATATTTTGATCTTCTAAATAATCAGCTACTCTTTCATGATAAGCTTTTTGCAATGTTTCTTCATATACTGAAACACCAACTGAAGATAAAATAGGTTCCAAAAATAATAAATCACTTTTAACTTCATTCCATCCAATAAGTTCAAGTGGTGCATATTGTCTTAATTGTTGCCTATCAACTTTTTTATTAAATGTTTTTTCACTTGAATTAGAAACAACCCAACCATCATGAATTACTGATAAAATATTTAATTTTTGTTGTTCACTAATACCAGAAATTTTTGAAGAAATTAAATTAAATAACTCTGAATTTTCTGGACCATTAACCGCTACTGTAAAAAAATTAGTAATTTCTTCTTCTGTTAAGCCAATTTCCTTACCAATTCCTATAACAGCAAATTTTACTGAATCCATTGCATAAACTTGGCTTTCTAATTGTTCAACAGTTTCATTATTAATTTTTTCTGTTGCCTCTTGTTCCGTTAACCCATTCCAATTAATTAAAGCTTTTTTTGCAATATTTTGATATGGCGTTGCCATATTCCCACCTCCTATCATAATTTATCACATTTAGTTTTTTTTTACAATCGATTATGTAAATATTTTGACAAATTCATATAAATATGATATATTTTTAAAAAATTATGCAATAAAATAATACTCATAATTGTTATTATATTGAGAGGAGTAAAAAAATGGAAGTTAGCAACTACTTAGAACGAATTGCAATGAACGATATTGAAGCATTTAATGAACTATATAACTTAATTAATAATAATGTTTATAGCTTTGCTCTTAGTATTTTAAAAAACAACGAAGATGCTTTAGATGTTACACAAGATGTATTTATCACGATCTATCATAATGCTTTTAAATATCAAAATCAAAATAAACCAATGGCTTGGATTTTAACAATTACTAAAAATATTGCCTATAATAAAATTAAAAGTAATAAAAAAACAATTAATGTTGATGAAATTGAATTTATATCTAAACCTAATCACGATGATAAAATATTGATAGAATATTTACTAAACAATTTAAATGACGATGAAAGAAATATTGTCATTTTACATGCTATGAATGGATTTAAATTTTATGAGATTGCTAAGATTTTAGATTTAAAAATAACTACTACTCTCTCTAAATATCATAGAGCAATCAAAAAATTAAAAGAACTTACAATGGAGGGAAAAAAATGAATAGCATTGAAAAAAGAATTAATAAAAATTTAAATAATATTAAACTTCCTAAGTTCGATTTAAATAATTTAGATAAGAAAGGATATGTTTATATGGAAAAGAAAAGAAAATTGCCTATTATGGCAACAATCAGTACACTTTGTGTTGTATGTTTATTATTTATAGGGGGATTATATTATAATAATAATTATAAAGTTACTTCAAAAGTAGGAATCGATGTTAATCCAAGCGTTGAATTAAAAATTAATCAAAAAGAAAAAGTTTTAGAAGTTATCGCTAATAATGAAGATGGAGAAAAAATTATTAGTGATATGGATTTAAAAGGTAGTAATATTAATGTAGCTGTTAATGCCTTAATTGGATCTATGGTTAAAAATGGATATATTACTGAATTAGCTAACTCAATTTTAATATCAGTTGAAAATAATAATAATCAAAAAGCAGAATCTTTAAGACAAGAAATTTTAAATCAAATTAATATGGAAAATATTTCAATTATTAGTCAAACTGTTAATGAAGAAAAAGAATTAACTGATTTAGCTAACCAATATAATATTTCTTTAGGTAAAGTAAAAATAATCAAACAAATAATGACTAATAATAATTTATTAACTTTTGATCAATTAGCTGAATTATCTATTAATGAATTAAATTTAATTTTAAATGACAATGAAAATACTACTGGTAGTGCTAGTCAAAAAGCTTATATTGGTGAAGATAAAGCTAAAGAAATTGCTTTAAATCATGCTAATGTTACTAATATAACTAATTATAAAATTGAATTAGATTTTGATGATGTTATGGTTTATGAAATCGAATTTAAAGCTAATAATAAAGAATACGATTATGAAATTAATGCTACTTCAGGAGATATTATAGAATACGAAATTGATGATAAAGAATATATTAATAATTCAAATAATAGTTCTAGCAATAATTCTACTATTACTAAAGATGAAGCTAAACAAATCGCTTTAAATCACGCTAATGTTACTGATATAACCAATTATAAAATTGAACTAGATGATAATAAATATGAAATTGAATTTAATTATAATAATAGCGAATATGAATATGAGATTAATGCTACTACTGGCAAAATAATTAAATATTCTATTGATACTAATCATAAAGAACCTAATCCTATAATTAGTAAAGATGAAGCCAAACAAATCGCTTTAAATCACGCTAATGTTACTAATATAACTAATTGTGAAATCGAACTAGATGATAATAAATATGAAATTGAATTTAAATATAATAATAAAGAATATAGTTATGAAATAAATGCTACTACAGGTAAAATTATTGAATACGAAATAGACACTGATTAGAGAGTGTCTATTTTAAAATGGCATTTTAAAATTACCATTTTTAAATTGTTTCATCAATAATTTCATTTGTTCAAACTGTTTTAATAATCTATTTACTTCTTCAACACTTCTTCCACTACCTTTAGCAATTCGCTGTTTACGACTTGCTTTTAAAACTTCAGGATGTTTTCTTTCATAAGGCGTCATAGATAAAATAATTGCTTCGATATGCAACATATCTTTAGGATTGATTTGAATATTATTTAATCCCATTTTTTTAGCACCAGGTAACATTTTTAATATATTTTCTAAAGGTCCTAATTTTTTTATTTGTTTTAATTGAACCAAGAAATCTTCTAAATCGAAATTTCCCTTTTGCATTTTTTTTGCTGATTCAATAGCTTCATCATCCATAATACCTTCAGTTTTTTCAATCATACTCATTATGTCACCCATATCTAAAATACGAGTAGCCATTCTATCAGGATAAAATTCTTCTAATCCATCCATTTTTTCTGATACACCAACAAATTTAATTGGAACATTAGTTAAATGTCTTACAGATAAAGCAACACCACCTTTAGTATCACCATCTAATTTAGTTAAAATAGCTCCTGTTAAATCTAATTTATCATTAAATCCAGTTATAACATTAATAGCATCTTGTCCAGTCATACTATCTACTACTAATAATATTTCATCAGGATTTACAATATCTTTGATATCATTTAATTCATCCATTAATTCTTCATCGATATGTAATCTACCTGCTGTATCGATTAAAATATAATTAAAATTATTTTCTTTTGCATATTTAATAGCATTAGTTACTATTTCTCTAGGATCTTTTTTACCTTCTTCATAAACTTCAATATTTAATTCCTTACCTATTTGTTTTAATTGATCAATGGCAGCAGGTCTATAGACATCACATGCTACTAATAAAGGTTTTTTATTATATTTTTTTCTTAATAATAAACTTAATTTACCAATAGTTGTAGTTTTACCACTACCTTGTAAACCAACTAACATTAAAATATTTAAATCTTTGTTAGTAACTAAATCTTTTTTTTCTCCACCTAACAATTCTACTAATTCATCTTTTACTATCTTAACAAATAATTCACTAGGTTTTAAACTATTAGATACTTCACTACCTAAAGCTTTTTCTTTGACATTATTAATAAATTCTTTTACAACTTGATAATTAACATCTGCTTCAAGAAGTGCTAGTCTTAGTTCTCTTGTAATTTCACTAATATTTTCTTCAGTTATCTTACCATAACCTTTTATTTTATTTACAACATTAGTTAATCTATCTCCTAAACTTTCAAACATTCATATCACCTTTTAAATTATATCAAAAAAAGATAGAAAAATCTATCTTATAAATTAACATTATGATAAATATTAGCAACATCTTCAATATCATCTAACATTGTTAACATTTTATTAAATAAATCTAAATCCTCACCAGTTAATTCTACTTTTTCTTTTGCCAACATAGTTATTTCATCCATATCAAATGTAACATTAGGCAATACTTTAGTTATACTTTCTTTTATTTTAAATAAATCTTGTGGATCACCATAAATAATAATACCATCATCTTCTTCAATATCTTTTATATCTACATCATTTTCTATTAAAGCATTAATAGTATCATCAATACTTAATCCTTTAAAACCTACAATACATAAGTTATCATAATTATAAGATACACTTCCAATATTACCCATTTTAACATGACATTTATTTACCACAGCTCTTAATTCACTAACACTTCTATTAACATTATCAGTTAAACATTCAACAATTAAAGTAGAACCTGCTGGGCCAAATAATTCATAAGTATTTTTTATATAGCTTTCATCTACTCCACTATTTACTTTATCAATAGCTCTTTTAATAATATCTGATGGTACTTGTTCTTTTTTAGCTCTTTCAACCAATCTTTTTAAAGATGCATTAGCTTCTAAACTAGTCCCACCATTTTTTGCAGCTTGATATATTTCTTTAGCATACATACTATATATTTTTCCTCTAGCTGCACCTGTTTTTTGAATACTAGCTTTTCTTACTTCATAAGCTCTTCCCATAAAAATCACCTCTTAATATTTTACATTTATTTTTTTATTTTATCAACCTTTTTTAACCATTTTGTGCTTTTTTTAATGCGTCATGAGCAGCATGTTGTTCTGCTTCTTTTTTACTATGAGCAATTCCTTCACCATAAGTAATATCGTCTATTTTAACAATTACTTTAAAAGTTTTATTATGAGCTGGTCCAAACTCATCTACAACAATATATTCCAGTGATCTTTTATCAGTTTGAACATATTCTTGTAAAATTGATTTATAATCCGTATCAAATTGTATTTCATTATCTTCAATTAATTTAATTACATTATCATAAATAAATCTTTTAACCTCATCAAAACCCAAATCCAAATACATCGCTCCAATAAAAGCTTCAAAAATATCTGCAACGATAGCTTTTCTATCTCTTCCTCCACTTTCTTCTTCGCCATGACCCAATTTTAAATATTGATTTAATTTTAATCTTTTAGAATATTCATAATTAGCGTCTTCACAAACATATTTTGCCCTTAACTTTGTCATTACACCTTCTTTACAATTTCTATTATTATACAAATATTCACTTATTACTAATTCTAATACTGCATCGCCTAAATATTCTAATCTCTCATAACTTTCTACTTTATTTTCATTTGCATATGAAGTATGAGTTAAAGCTGTAATATATAAATTTTCATTATTATAATTTATTTTCAAATCGTTTAATAATTTCATAATATCACCTAGATAATTATACTATAATTTTTTGAAAAAACAAAATTTACTTTTTTTAGTTTTTAATGTATAATTATATTATGAAATATTTTTTATTAGGATTTATTAAAACATATCAAATGATACCAGGCCCTTGGCACAAAAGTTGTAGACATATTCCTACGTGTTCTAATTATGGAATTCAAGCAATAATAAAGTATGGTTCTGTAAGAGGAAGTTTTTTAACAATTAAAAGAATAATAAGGTGTAACCCATTTGGTAGTTTTGGATACGATCCAGTACCAGAAAGGAAGAAAAAATGAAAAAATTATTAATAATATTTCTTAGTATTTTATGTTTAACAGGTTGTTTTAAAAGAGATGATATGGAAAATATAAACATATATACAACCATTTACCCAATAACTTACATAACAGAAAGATTATATGGTGAATATAGCAATATAGAAAGTATTTATCCTGATGGAGTTAATGTTCAACTTGAAAATTGTGAACAATGTTCTAATTTATTATATACATTAACCGATAAACAATTAAGTGATTATAGTAAAACCGATTTGTTTATTTTTAATTCTTTGTTATATGAAGGAAAATATGTTGAGCCAATGTTTAAAAATAACAAAAATTTAAAAATAATAAATGCAACAGATAATCTATTAGAAAATGAATTCTATGGATTAGAAGAAATTTGGCTTGATCCAACAAGATTGTTGACAATTGCTAGAAATATTAAAAAAGGATTTGATGAATATATAGATAATTATTATTTAAAACAAAACATTGATAACAATTTTAACATATTAAAGGAAGAATTAGATAAATTAGGAGCAAGATTTGCTGATTTAACAAATAGTGCTGACAATAAAATATTAGTTACCAATGATGAAGTATTTAACTTTTTGTCAAAAGAAAAATACGGACTAACAGTTTATGTATTAAATGAAAATTCAACGCAAAAAACAATTGATACCGTTAAAAATTTAATAAATGAAGGAAAAGTGAAATATATTTATATTAAGCAATATGATGAAATTAATGATACAATTAATAATTTGATAGAAAATACTGATATTGAAGTAATTAAATTACATATGCTAACTAACTTAACTGAGAACGAAATAAGTAATAAACAAGATTACTTCACTATTATGAATCAAAATATGGAAGAACTTAAAAAACAATTATATAATTAAGGAGGAATATTTATGTTTATTTTAATTGTTGTTTTAGTAATTATTGTTGCATCAATTAAACAAATTGATGAATACGAAAGAGGTGTTAAATTTACAACTGGAAAATTTAGCAAAATAATGGAACCTGGTTGGAGATTCGTAATGCCAATCTTCCAATCATTCAAAAAAGTTGATATTAGAACAAAAGCTGTTGATGTTCCAGAACAAGAAGCGATAACAAAAGATAATGTTTCAGTAAAAATTAATGCAGTTTTATACTATAAAGTATTTGATGCATCTAAAGCAATTTTAGCTGTTGAAAATTTTAGATATGCTGTTAGTCAATTAGCTCAAACAACTATGCGTAATGCTGTTGGTGCTGTTTCGTTAGATGATTTACTAGGGGAAAGAGAAAAAATTTCTGGTGAAATTTGTAAAATCATTGATGAGGCAACAGATCCTTGGGGAATAAAAGTAGAAAATGTTGAATTAAAAGATATTTCACTTCCTGAAGAAATGAAAAGAGTTATTGCCAAAGCTGCTGAAGCAGAAAGAGAAAAAATAGCTGTTATAACTAAGGCTCAAGGAGAAGTTGAAGCATCACAAAATTTAGCTAAAGCCGCTGAAATAATGTCCACTACTCCTGGTGCATTACATTTAAGAACACTATCAACTTTAAATGATCTAAGTTCTGATCAATCAAATACAATTATATTTGCAGTTCCCATTGAAGTATTAAGAGCATTTGAAGGATCTGATATAACTAAAGTTATTAAGAAATAGACTAATATGTCTATTTTTATTATTATTACATATTATAATATTGGGTGATTAGAATGTATTATATTGGAATAATCGGTAGGAATAATGATGATAAAGTAACTTTCAATAACGAAGTTATAGATGTTATTCATAAATATCACTGCATTCCAATTGGCATTATAGCTAATTTTAATAATAATCCCAATATTGAATTTAATAAAATTAAAAAAATAATTGATTTATGTGATGGTTTTATTTTGCAAGGTGGAGATAATTATTATGATGTTGATATATTAATAGCTAAATATTTATACAAAAATAATATACCAACTCTAGGAATTTGTTTAGGTATGCAAACTATGGCAGTTGCATTTAATGGAAATATGGGGATAATTAATAATCATAATAGTAAAAATAAATATGTTCATCAAATAACAATTAATAAAAATTCAAAGTTATATGACATTATTAAAAAAAATAAAATATATGTTAATAGCAGACATAATTCATATGTATTAAATACAAATTTAAATATATCTGCAAGTGACGAAATAATAGAAGCTGTTGAAGATAAAAATAAAAATTTCTTTATCGGAGTACAATGGCATCCTGAATCTTTAATGGATGAAAATAGCATTTTACTGTTTAATAATTTCTTTTACAGCTTAAATATTAAAAAAATTTAATTTTTTTTAAAAAAACTCTTGTCAAAATCAAAAAAATACGATATACTTAATATGCGTTTCGATAAGACGGGCCTGTAGCTCAGTTGGTTAGAGCACACGCTTGATAAGCGTGGGGTCACAGGTTCAAGTCCTGTCAGGCCCACCATACGCCTTAATAGCTCAGTCGGTTAGAGCACTTGACTGTTAATCAAGGGGTCGTAGGTTCGAGTCCTACTTGAGGCGCCATTGGCCAGTTGGTGAAGTGGCTTAACACACTGCCCTTTCACGGCAGCATTCACGGGTTCGAATCCCGTACTGGTCACCAGATATATAAATTTCTGACAAATGTCAGTTTTTTTATTTATAAATAAAAAAACAAGATTCTTTTTTGAATCTTGTTTTTTAATATTTTAATTTTCCCTTTACTCCTTTAGTACCACTAAAATTACTTAAAATATTAGTGTCAAAAGAGAATGTTTTTTGATGACGTAATTTATATTGTTTAATTGCTATAGTAATCATTTCATCTAATAACTCTTCATAAGATTTTCCACTCTTTTCCCATAAATAAAACGATAAACTACCAGGAATAGTGTTAGGTTCATTAATATAAACTTTATTTGTACTTCCATCAATTAAAAAGTCAATTCGGCAAACACCACTCAAATTTAAAGCCTTGAATGCTTCCTTAGCTATTTCTTTTACTTTTAAAGTCGTTTTTTCATCTAATCTTGCTGGAATGATTCTGCTAGCACCAGCCATTCCTTTGCTTCCTTTAGTGCCTAATTTTCCTTTTCCACCACCTAAATATTTGTCTTGGTAAGTTAAAAATTCAGCTGTACTCATTACTTCCTCTAAAACACTAGTTTGTTGATTTTCATAATTTCCTAATACACTACAATTTACTTCAACTAAATTAGATACAGCTTTTTCTATTACAACTTTAGTATCATATTTAATTGCCTCATCAATAGCTTTTTCTATTCCTTCACTATCTTTTACAAAAGTTATCCCTACACTACTTCCTAAAGATGCTGGCTTTACAATAACTGGATAACCCATTTTTTTCACTTTTTTTAACAATTCTTCTTTTTCTTCAAAATACTCATTGTCAAAAAACCAAATATAATCAACAACAGGTAAATTTAAGCTTTCAAAAACTTGCTTCATTACAACTTTATCTTGACCTAAACTTGATCCTAAGACGTTACTTCCAACATATGGTACACCTACCATTTCTAAATATCCTTGAATAGTACCATCTTCCATATTGTTTCCATGAACAATAGGTAAAACTATATCTAAATCTGCTACAATAGTCTTAAAAAGATTTAAAGCTTGTAATCTAAATGCCCCATTGTGATTATATAGCACTACCTTTTTTGCATACTTTTTTAATGTTTCAAAATCACGATAAATATCAATATCCATTAACATTTTACCTGTATACCATGTTCTATCCTTTGAAATATAAATTGGATAAATATCATATTTCTCCTCATTTAAATGTTTCATAGCTTGAACTGCTGAAATAATACTAACTTCGTGTTCAACAGTAGCTCCCCCAAATATTACTCCTACTTTAATTTTCATTTCTATCATCTCCTATAAAATTTTTAAGTACATTTACTGTTTGACCAAATCTTTCTAAATATGCATAATGAGAACATCCTTCATATGTAACCAAACCACAATCAGCAATCAACTTTTCTAATTCGTAAGCATCATTTATACTAACTGCTTGATCCATAGTTCCCCAAATAAGTAAAGTTGGACATTTAATTTTGTATAATTGATCAGATATATCATAATTTACTGTTTCAACTAAAATTTTTCTCATCATATCACTAGCATTTTTATAATCTGTTGATCCAATATGTCTTTTTGCAAAATTTTCTAATTTATTTAAAACTGGTATTTTTTTAGCTGTTTTTAACAATTTTGTTTTCAAAGACATTTTTTTTACATTTTTTTTGTATGGACTTGCTAAACAAACTAATTTCTTAACATTATATTTTGTAGCATATAATAAACCTATTTTACCACCAAATGAGTGACCTATTATAATAGGATTATCAACATTTAATCTATCCAAAAGTTCTTTTAAAAATGTTACATAATCATCAACACTCCAAACTTCTTTTGGCTCATCACTTTCTCCATAACCTGGTAAATCTATTATTATAATTCTATTAGTACTACTAAGTTGATTTCCAAGTCCTTTCATCATATTTATATTTTGTCCCCAACCATGTAACAAAACTATAGGATTATCTTTTGCTCCATAATCTACAAAATTAATATTTATATTTTTTATTAACATGTTCTCACCTATTTAATTATAACATTTTTTTTATATATTTTCTATAAAAAAAATAAAAATGCGAAAACATTTTTATTTAATTTCATCTATCCCCATACCTCTTTTATGTTTAATTGGTTCCCAAGTTAAATCTTTTTTAAACATACAAATAAAATTTATTGGAATCCAAGTTAGCATAAATAAAGTAAATAGTAATATTCCAGGAAGTATATCTTTTACACTTTTTTTATTATATTTAATTACAAATATATTTAATATTACGTTTGCCAAATATGTTATAAAGAAAAATAGTAATCCATAAGCATACATATATGAAAATACATCATATAATTCAATATTAAACACTTTAAATAATATTAATATAACTGTAAGTAAAGTTGTTAAAATTTGAATATATGGAGCCATAAAAGATAATAACATATCCAAACAAGGAATAAATCCGGTTTTACTATAAGTTCTAAATAAATCCTTATTATATCTTCTAAAACATTGAATGTTCCCCATAGACCATCTTTTTCTTTGTTTCCATGAAGCTTTAAATTCAGTTGGTTGCTCATCATACGTAATTGCATCTTCAACAAACATAACTTTAATACCTCTTAAAGCACATTGTGCTGTAAATTCAACATCTTCTGTCAAAGTGTAAGTATTAAAACCATATTCATCGATTATTTCTTTTTTTATCATAAAGCCTGTACCATTTATACTTGCAGATCCACCCATTTGCATACGTGCCTTACTAAAAAAGAAATTTTGAATCCAATAAAATATTGAATAACTTCCACTAATCCAATTATCACCTGGATTTTTACTATCTCTAAATCCTTGAGCTACTTTATATCCTTCACACAAAGCGTCA
>NBJMC04201__coassemble_1596_pt1 | contig 11704 bp, 11 predicted proteins | sample NBJMC04201__metabat2_high_PE_001 | metagenome-assembled genome bin NBJMC04201
TATATATTTCAAAAATGTTCAATTTTCTATTGACACATTATAGTTGGTCTCTTTAATTACTAATATAGTATATCAAAACAAAATTAAAAAAGCAAACAAAAAAAACTCAATAATGAGTTTTACATTGTCACAAATGTGTTAATTCCAAGTGGTAACCCAGCAACATACCATATAATTAAAATCAATAACCAAAAAACAAAAACTGTTATAACAATTGGCCAAATTAATTTAAAGGTATTAAACAAAGTTATTTGTTTTTCTTTTAGATTATATTTTTGAATAAAACCAACCATTATTATGAAATAAATAAACATAGGTGTTAATACTTTACCAACACTATCTGCAGCCTTAAACAAAAATTGTGCATAATCTGGTGTTAAATTACCTTTCATAAATAAAGGAACCAATATTGGGGAAATTAATGTCCATTTTTCTAAACTTCCAGGTAGGAAAAAACTCATTAATACTATTAAGACAAATGAAATAATTATAAGTGGAAGTCCAGTAAAATTAAATAAACTTATTATATAGATCAAATTATTTGCAATAACAACTCCTAAATTTGTCCAATTTATTATTCCAAACAAAATTGATGATAAAAACATAAGTACAAATAAATATCCTATGTTATTTAATTCTTTAGTATATGCCCAACCATATTCATGGTTATTTTTAAAGTTTTTACTTATAAATCCATATATTGTACTAACAACAGCGAGTACTAATAAAAATAAATACATAAATGATAAATTAAAAGGTGAGGAAGCTCCAAATAGTTTAGCAACATAAGTAGTTTGATTATTATCAAGTAACATACCATTAGGTAATATCATAATAAAAATCGGAATCAAACAAACAATTAAACCCATTAGAGAATAAAATAAAGCGTTTTTAGAAATAACTAATTCATCCTCGTATTTAGATGAAACAGAAACTTTATTAATCAAATATTTATTGATCATAGTAGTTATTAAAAATGTCAAAACAATTGTACTAGTAATCATTATATATAAATTCGAATATAAACTAAATTTATATGAAGGATCTACAGTACTTACTGCAGCAATTTCAGTTAATAAACCAAGTTCATAATCATTAAAATTATAAAATATACCTGTCCCATAACCCAAAGTAATACCAAGGAAAACAGTTATAATTCCTAAAACAGGGTTTTTATTAGAATATTGATAAATTATCGCTGCTAATGGAAATAAAATTATATACGAATAATCACCAATTATAGTTGCAATAATACTTAAAAAAATTATTATAAATGTTAACACATTAAGTTTTAATTTTTTTAATGGATTAAATACATGTTTTAATAATCCGCTTTCTTTAGCTACACTAAAACTAATTAAAGATAAAATTATTAAAACAAGTGGCTCTAATAAATTAAAATTATTAATGACATTACTAAAAAAATATGACATTCCTTCTTTGGAAAATATATTTTTAACTACAACAACAGATGTCTCTAAAATTCCATTAGATATTATTGTTGTTGTACCATCAAAATTAATTAATGATAAAACAAAGCTAACTATAATAGTTAAAAATATCATAATTATCATTGTTACTACCGGAGAAAACGTTTTTTTCATATTACCTCCTAAAAACTTTTTACTTTCTTTATTTTTTTGTTAAATTCAATTCGAGGCAACATAATAATTCTTCCACATTTACAACATTTTATTTTTATATCAGCGCCTAGTCTAACAACTTCAAAATCACTATTTCCACATGGATGAACTTTTTTCATTATAACAATACTACCTAATTTATACTCTTTCATTATGTACCACCAATTGATTATACGGAATTTCAATATTATTTTTATCTAATTGTAACTTAACTTCTTTTCTTATTTTTCTTTGAACGGAATACTGTGTACCTGCTTCAACTTCTGCTGTAATTCTGAATATTATAGAACTATCATCTAATTTTTCTATGCCTAATAATTCAACTTTACCTTTTAAACTATTAATTGAACTATTTAAACTTTCGCACAAATCATTTAAAACTTTTTCTACTTTATTCAAATCAGACTTATAAGATACTCCAACATCGACTATCGCTAATGATGTTGCTGCAGTATGATTAATTACTTGACTAATCAAACCATTATTTATAACTAGAATATCTCCCTCATAAGATTTTAATCTTGTTGTCTTCATTCCAATACTCATTACTTCACCTTTAAAATTGTTAATGGTTACCCAGTCACCAACATTATAACTATCTTCAAAAATAAATGAAATTCCAGCAATAAAATCTTTTAAAATATCTTGAAAAGCTAATCCAACAACAACAGTTATAGCCCCTAATGAAGCAATAAATGTACTTGTTTTTATTCCATATATTTCCAAAATTATTAAAATAGCAATAATTAAACAAATAACTCTTGTAACATTGACAAAAAATTTCATTAATGTTACTTGTTTTTTTTGTTTTATTTTTTTACTTTTAAAACTAAACATTTTTTTTATGACCCTTATAACAATTTTATACATTATCATAATTAATAGAATTGTTATTATAGGACCTAAAACTTTAACATTTAATAAATATTCCATTTAATCACTCTCTTACATTTAAAATATCTAAAATTCTATTTAAATCTGATACATTTGTAAATGAAATAATTATTTTTTTATCATTTACCTTTATTTTAGTATCTAATTTATCTCTCAACAAATCCTCGACGTATTTATATTCATCTGTTCCTTCTTTTTGATGTTTTTTAATTTTTAATTTTTTTTCATCATTTACAGTTATTTCTTCAATTTGTCTAACAGGTAACTTATTATCCACAATCATTTTTGCATATTCCATCATTTTTTCTGTACTTTCTAATTTGCTTAGTACTCTAGCGTGTCCCATTGTTAATTCGTTTTTAGATATCATTTCTTGAATTTCAGTTGGTAATCTTAAAAGTCCTAAAATATTCGTAATATGACTTCTACTTTTACTTACTTTATTACTTAATTCTTCTTGAGTCAAATTTAGCTTTTCTATCATCGCTTTATACGCTAAAGCTTCTTCGATAACATTTAAGTTTTCTCTTTGAAGATTTTCTAGTAAAGCTATTTCAATCATTTGTTCTTCATTGAAATCTTTTATGATAGCAGGAATTGTCGCTTTACCAGCTATTTTAGAAGCTCTAAATCTTCTTTTACCAGCAACTAAATCATAACCCTTAATACTTTTTTTTAAAATAATTGGTTGAAAAACTCCATTCTTTTTAATTGAATCGGCCAAATCATTTAAAGCTTCTTCATTAAAAATTTTTCTTGGTTGATGAGGATTTGGTCTAATTTCATCCAAATTAATTTCAACTATTTCATTTTTAGGAGTTGTCTCATAAATTTGTTTTTCAAAGTTTTCAAAGTCTAAATTTTCACTATTAAACAATTGCTCAAGACCTCTACCTAATGCTCTTTTTCTATTTTCCATCGTGATCAATCACCTCTTTAGCTAAATTTAAATAAGCCATAGTGCCTCTATTTTTAGGATCATAAGCAAGTATTGGTTTACCATGACTTGGAGCTTCTGATATTTTAATTAATCTAGGTATAATTGTATCATAAACTTTTTCTTTAAAATAAGCTTTTATTTCTTCTACAACTTCTAATCCTAAAATTGTTCTACTATCTAACATTGTAAGTAAAACACCTTCTATGTCCAAATTAGGATTTAAATCTTTCTGTATTAATAAAATTGAATGCAATAATTGAGTAATTCCCTCTAAAGCAAAAAACTCACATTGAACAGGTATTATTACACTATTAGCAGCAGCAAGTGCATTTGTAGTTAAAATACCTAATGATGGAGGGCAATCAATTATAATATAATCATATTTTTCCTTAGCAACATCCAAGTATTTTTTTAATTGACTAGATTTATTAAAACTTGAATCCATTCTACTTCTTTCCATTAATTCAATATCTGCTCCAGCTAAATTTATAGAAGCTGGAATAATGTGTAAATTTTTAAATTTTGTCTTAATTATAACTTCTTCTAAAGTTGCATTATCAATTATTAAGTCATATATAGTTTTTTCATGTGAACTTTTACTAATTCCAACACCGGTTGTACTATTACCTTGACTATCTAAATCAACTAATAAAACTTTTTTACCCAACACACCTAAAGATGCTGATAAATTTATACTAGTAGTTGTTTTTCCAACTCCACCTTTTTGATTAACTAAAGCTATAACTCTACCCATAACATCACCATTTTTCTACAAATAATATTTTATCACATTTTAAATCAATTAGGTAGTAGTTAATGATAAAAAAATAAAAATGTTTCTTTTTTCACATTTTTATTTTAATAACCAATCTATAATATTTATTTTAGTTATACCATTATAATCGGATTCTAAATCCATATCTAAAGTTAATAATATTTTAGGATAATAATCTCCAGTTTTTTTTAAAGACTTTAATTCTCTAGTCAAAACCTCATTATCTCTAACAGTTAAAGCAACTTGATAATAGGTTAAACCATCTCTGTTTTCAGCGACAAAGTCAACTTCTAGATCATCTACTTTACCTACATAAACTTTATATCCTCTTCTTAATAGTTCTAAATAAACAATATTTTCCAATATATGCCCCATGTCACTATCCGCTTTTTTTCCCAACAAATAGCTTCTTAACCCTGTATCAACTACATAATATTTATAATCCCTTGCCAATAAGTTTTTACCTTTAACATCAAATCTTTCAGCTTTATATATTAAGAAACTTTCTAAAAAAGCGTTTATATAATTTTCCACAGTATGATTACTAGTTGAAATTCCTTTACTTGTTAATGTATCACTAATTTTTTTAGTAGAAATAGGACTCCCAATACTATCAAACAAAAATTTCAATATATTTTCTAATAACATTTTATCAGTTATATTATTCCTAGCCATCACATCTTTATAAACAATAGTAGAAAATATACCATCTAAATATTTGTTTATATCATTAGGATTTGTTTGTAATATGCTTATATTTCCCGGCAAGCCACCATTTTTCATATAGTCTAAAAACAATTGGTGATAATTTGTAGAATCAAATGCTGTTATATATTCTTTAAATGATAATGGCAACATTTTTATTTCTATATATCTCCCTGATAATAAAGTTGCAAGTTCTCCTGACAATAGATAAGCATTAGAACCAGTTATATATACGTCAATATTTTTCTTTATATATAAACTATCTACTGCTTTTTGAAATTGAAAAACATTTTGTACTTCATCTAAAAATACATAATATTGTTTATCAGAATCAATTTTGTTTATTATATAATTGTATAATTCTTTATAGTCTTTAAAATCATAACCTACATCTTCCAAATTTAAATGAATTATTTGTTCACTATTTATATTATTTTCTTTTAAATATTTTATAAACATTTCAAATAAAGTTGATTTCCCACACCTTCTTATTCCGGTAACAACTTTTATTAAATCTTTATCCTTCCATCTTTTTAATTCTTCAAGATATTCTATTCTCGGTATCATAAAATCACCTCTGATATAATTATATATCATTTATGAAAAAAGTCAAGTTCTGGAAATATTTTTCCAAAACTTGACTTTAGTCGACATTTTTTGAATTTATTTTCTTTCATCTATTGTTTCCTTTAATTCTTCTTTAGTCATTTTTGTATAACCTTTAATTTTTAATTCCTTAGCTATGTTTTTTAATTCTTCTAATGATTTTTCATCATCTTCATCATTTGGTAAACATTTATGTTCGACTAAATAATCTATTTCTTCTTTAGTAAGTGTTTCTTTTGTTATTAAAGTATTAGCAATTAAATCTAATAAATCTCTATTATCTTTTATAATTTGAGTAGCTTTTTTATAACATTCATCCATAATTTTTCTCATTTCTTGGTCAATTTCATATGCAACTTGACCTGAGAAATTACGTGATTTATTATAATCTCTACCTAAGAAAACACTACCTTCTTGTTGCTCTAATTGAAGTGGTCCTAAACTACTCATACCATATTCAGTTACCATTGATCTAACTATTTTAGTAGCTTGTTCAAAATCATTGTGAGCTCCTGTTGTTATTTCATTAAATACTAATTCTTCAGCAACTCTACCACCTAATAAACCAATAATACGTTCTAATAATTCTTGCTTAGTAGCAGTGAATCTTTCTTCTTTAGGCAACATCATAGTATATCCACCAGCATAACCACGTGGAATAATAGTTATTTTTTGAACATCATTAGCACCATCTAATTTTATACCAAGTACAGCATGACCTGCTTCATGATAAGCAACTAGCTTTTTATCATTTTCAGTATATTTTTTAGATTTTTTTGCAGGACCCATTAAAACTCTATCATGAGCTTCATCTATTTCTTGCATTGTAATGCTTTCTTTATTTCTTCTAACAGCAAGTAACGCAGCTTCATTAAGTAAATTTTCTAAATCTGCTCCACTAAATCCAACTGTTCTTTGGGAAATGTTTTTTAAAGAAACTGATTTAGCAAAAATTTTACCTTTTGCATGAACATTTAAAATTTCTTCTCTACCCTTGGCATCTGGTAAATTAACTTGTACTTGTCTATCAAATCTTCCAGGTCTTAAAAGTGCTGGATCTAATACATCTGGTCTATTTGTAGCAGCAATGATAATAATTCCTTCATTAGCTCCAAATCCATCCATCTCAGTTAATAATTGGTTTAATGTTTGTTCTCTTTCATCGTGACCACCACCTAAACCAGCACCTCTTTGACGACCAACTGCATCTATTTCATCAATAAATATCAAGCAAGGTGCATTGTGTTTAGCTTGTTTAAACATATCTCTTACACGAGACGCTCCAACACCAACAAATAATTCAACAAATTCTGAACCACTTATATAATAAAATGGAACATTAGCTTCACCAGCAACTGCTTTAGCTAATAATGTTTTACCAGTACCTGGAGGGCCAACCAATAAAACTCCTTTTGGTATTCTAGCACCTAATTTTTGAAATCTCTTAGGATTTTTTAAGAAATCAATTAATTCTGCAACTTCTTCTTTTTCCTCGTCCAATCCAGCAACATCTTTAAATGTTACTTTATTTTTTTGTTCATTAAGTCTTGCTTTACTTCTACCAAAATCCATAGATTTATTAGCAGTTCCCATTTGTCTAGTTACAAAATAAAATCCTACCCCTAAAATTATAATCATAGGAAGTACATTTAAAATAAATAATAACAATGCACTAGAATCAGGATCTGATGAAGTAGATATTTTAAAACCATATCCATCTTCTGAATTTAAAATTTGAGAAATAACCTCATTTGATAAAGGTACTTTTAAATAAAATGATTCATTTTCTCCATAACTATTTAATTTTCCTTTAATTTCATAAACTCCAGCTGAATTCCTTGGAGTTATTAAAATTTCTTTAATTTCCTTGTTATTCATATAATTGATAAATTCATCATAAGTAAATTGATTTACTTTATTATTAGATAAACTAAAGAAATATAAAATTCCAAGCATTACTACAAATAAAACTAAGTATGGTAGTAATCCTCTTTTTACTTCTTTTTTATTCATAAACTCCTCCTTTTAATAATACTTAAGTATTATATCACACTTTTCGTCTTTTTCTAAACAAAATTTAGATTTTTTTAATCCTGGCAACCAAATTATATTATCAGAACTATCACAAACTACAGGCCAAAGTTGTCTATCATTAATTGGAACTTTACAATCTATAAAAATATCAGATATTTTTTTTCTACCTAGCATACCTTTAACAGTCATTTTATCACCATCACGACGATTTCTAACATATAAAGGTAATTTAATTAATTTAGAATTTAATCTACATATATTATTATCATCTAATTTAGAAGATTTAATCATTTCAATGTTTTTACCATTTGGTAAATTTAAATAATCTTCTATTTGTATTTCATATATATCATTCTTTATATTTAGCTTGACAATTTCTAATGTATTATATGATTTAATAGCTCCGATATTATTTGGTAAATGAATCGTTGCATTAGCTTTGTTTGATAAAACTAAATTATGAATTAATTCACAATGTTTGTCAGTTATTAACATTAAATCATCTTGATATATTTTTTCCAACATTAAATATATTATTTTAGTTTGTATTAACTCTTCTTGCTTTTTAAATTCTTCAATATTTAAAACATTGTCAGGACATATTTTATTATATTTTTTCTTAACTTGTTTATCAATATAATCATTATATTCTAATAAAACTTTACTAAATTTATAAAACTTTTCATGAACAAGTTTATCTTCTTTTTTAAATAAAGGAACAATATATTTTCTAAATCTATTTCTAGTATATACATCCTTTGAATTAGAAGAATCCTCCATATATTTTATTTTATTTTTATTTAAATAAGCATAAATTTCATCTTTTGTATTATGAATTAATGGTCTAATAATAGTATAATTTTCCATTTTAACCATTTCTGAAAATCCACTATATCCTTTTAATGTTGATCCTCTTACTATGCGCATTAAAATTGTCTCAATTAAATCATCAGCATGATGAGCAGTAAAAACATATTTCGCATTATATTTTTTTACCAAACTATTAAAAAAACTATATCTTATTGTTCTAGCTTCATTGTGAAAATTATCATCACCATATTTTTCTATAATCATACTTTCAAATATTAAACTATTATTCTTACAAAAACTTTCAACAAATTTTTGTTCTTCATATTGACCAATTCTACCTGTATTATGATTTACATGAGCTACAATTATTTGTAAATCTAAAGCTTTTTTTAATCTGATTAAAATATGTAGTAAAGCCATAGAATCAGGTCCACCTGATACTCCTACTACAATATTATCACCATATTTTAAATTAATATTATTTAACAAATAATCATAAACTTTATCCACAATTATCACCATATCAATTATATAATAAAAAAAAATAGTAAGCAATACTATTTATAGAACAAAAGTCAAATAAATTTGACTGCATCTAATCTCACGATTAAATATTTCTCCTTCTTCGGTGGCTTTTGCTTTTTCCTCCAGAGACTAATTTCCGATAGTCGCTACCGTACTTGTTTTTATTTATTTTATTTGCAGTGAAATTTTTTTACAATTTAACTTTTTTTAGCTCTCTCAATAACAAATAATAAATCAATTAAATAATAAATAAAATATTGTCTAATCATTGTAATTTTATAAATTAGTTTCATACAAAATAAAAAGTTATAGATACTTATCTAATAACTCTTTTACAAATGAAGTATATTCTACTTTTGTACTTTCTTCTGCTTCTAATAGACATAAAGGAGGAAATAATACACACCACCAATTGTCACCTTTTCCTTCTCCCAGTGTGATAACTAATGATTCATAATAACCTTCATCATAAGTAACACCCTTATATTCTTTGCTAGGAAAGTAATTTAACCCAAAATTAATATCATAACCTAATTCATAGTTTAATAATTGTAAAGTTTCTTTAACGTTGTTATCTATATCATTTAAATTATTATTAATTATTTTTCTTGCTTCATCAATTCCTTTTGTATTTTTTAATAATTCATATAATTTATATTGAATATTTTCTTTTACAAATTTTTTTATTTCTTGATCGTAATTTGAATTACTATTTGCAATAACTCTAATTCTTAATGCATCATCTGGAATAGCTAAACTTGAGACTCTACCTATAAAAACATATAATAATATTATTAAAAAAATAGCCAACATTAATTTTTTCATTTGTATCACCTATTTAATGTTGGTTATTTATTCTTAATTTTATACAATATTTTTTAATAATATTAAAATTTTATCAACTATTTGTTTTTTCATATCTATTCTATTACCAAGTAAGTCTTCTATAGTCATTGTATAAGCATGGTCTTTTTCTTTATCATAAATACTAACATAAACTATATTATTAGATCCAAATGGATTATTGTTATCTTGCTTATTTAGTTTACCAGTTATTCCAACTCCATAATTTGAATTTGTATATATAGATATTGCTTTACTCATTTCTATAGCTGTTTCTATGCTATAAACAGTATATTTATCAATTATATTACTATCTACTCCCATTTTTATTTTGTATTCATTAGAATAAGTAACTGCACCAAATTTAAAAACTTTGCTAGAACCTTCAATATTGGTTATAGAATTAGCTAAAAAACCTCCTGTACATGATTCCATTGTAGAAATAGTTTTATTTAATTTTATTAATTTATTAACAAGTTCTTTCATTTGATTACTCCTAATATTAAATCGTTATCAATTTTACTATCAGTTATTTCTATACTATTTAAATAATCATTAGTTAAATCAATTTCTTTATCAGTATATAAAGTACATAACAAATCGTTTATATTAACATAATCATTAATTTTTTTATTTAATATAATACCCGCATTATAATCAATTAAATCATCTTTTTTAATTCTACCTGCTCCTAACATAGAACTAATTTTACCTATTTGTTCTGTGTCCATTTTAGTTATATAACCACTTTTTTTAGAATAAACTTTATATTCATATTTAGAATTATGATTTAATCTAGAAATATCGCCACCCTGACATTTAATTAATTCATAAAATTTATTTAATGCTTTTCCATTATTTAATACTTCTATTACTTTCTCTTTAGCTTCTTGATAATCAATATTTTTAGTAATACTTACCATATAAGTTGCAAGTTCTATTGAAATATCAGTTAAATCCTTAGGACCATTATTTTTTAATACTTCAATAGCTTCTAATACTTCTAAATTATTTCCTATATTATTACCCAATGGTTCGTTCATATTAGATAAAACTGCAACTGTATTAATAGAAGCATTCTTACCAATATTAACCATAGTTTTCCCTAATTTAGTAGCGTCATTTATGTTTTTCATAAATGCTCCACTACCTACTTTAATATCTAATACTAAATTTTTAGCGCCACTAGCTATTTTTTTACTCATAATACTAGATGCTATTAAAGGAATACTTTCAACTGTAGCTGTAACATCTCTTAAAGCATAAATTTTTTTATCAGCTGGAGCTATATTTTTAGTTTGACTTATAACACTTAAATTAATATTATTTATTTGATTAATAAATTCTTCATCACTTAATTGTACTTTAAATCCAGGGATAGATTCTAATTTATCTATTGTTCCTCCAGTATAACCTAAACCTTTACCGCTCATTTTAGTAACCTTACAATCTAAAGAAGCAACTATAGGTGTAATAATTAATGTTGTTTTATCTCCAACTCCACCAGTTGAATGTTTATCCACAGCATTAAAATTTAAATTCAATCTATCACCAGAATTAGCCATAGATAAAGTTAAATTAGTTACTTCTAAATCATCCATACCATTTAAAACAATTGCCATTAATAAACTTGAAACCTGATAATCAGGTATTAAATTATTAACATAACCATTAACAAAAAATTCAATTTCTTCTTTGGTTAAAGGCAATTTATTTTTTTTCTTTTCTATTATATCATACATTCTCATTTTTATTTCTCCATATCAAAAGAATAGGGTAGTAATTCGTCTAAAGTATATACTTTATCATTAACATAAATTTTGAAATTTTTATCACAAAATTCGCTCATTACTTGGCGACATACACCACAAGGATAACAATGTATCTTTTGTATTCATTATAATCTCCTCTCCATATTCCATATATAAG
>NBJMC04201__coassemble_1982_pt1 | contig 9909 bp, 11 predicted proteins | sample NBJMC04201__metabat2_high_PE_001 | metagenome-assembled genome bin NBJMC04201
TTTTACCTTCATTACTCCATTTTTCTATATGTTCTGCCATTGGACTAGAAGGTGTTATTGGATAAATACCACAAGCTTCTGTAAATAAATATGCAATATTACTACATGCTTCATTACCATCAATTATTACTTTTTTCAATTTAATCACCTTTATTAATTATATCATAAATTTGATTTTTTTACTTAAAATGCTATAATATTTTAGAAGGAGTTGATATTATGAAATTAAATAAAATTAATAAAAAAGGGTTAACTTGTATTTTATTATCTGGTTTTATTCTTATTTCAGGATGTTCTAATGCCAGAAAAATTGCTTTAGATAGTAAAAAGGAATCTTTTGAACATTCAAATTTTGAAACTACTACTGAATCTTATATTAATGATACTAAAGATTCTACTATTGAATCTTATATAGAAGATACTACACAGGCTACTACTGAGCCATATACTGATAACGATAACATAGTTATTGATTCATTTAATTCATTAAATAATAAAATTGATGAATTTCTAAATAGTGATAATGTTAATGATATTAAACAAACATCTAAAGAAATATTTATTACAATAGTTGATTTTATATTTTATGATGGTGAAATAAAAGGAGTTACATTTGATCAATTAACAGATTCAGGAAAACAAAGAATACTAGAAATAGCTAGCAATATAGATAATAAAATAGAAAATAAATTTCCAAATTATAAAGATACTATTTCTAATACCGCAAAAGATGCATTTAATAAAGCAAGTAGTTTAATAAAAAAAGGAGCAAATAACATAAAAGAATTTTCAAAAGAAAAATTAGGAGAAGATAATTATAATAAAATTATAGAAGCTAAAAATGAATTTATATTCTATACTAAAAACGCTATTGAAATAATTGGAGATTTTGGTAGTGATATTTTTGAAGATAGTAAAGAATATATAAAAGAATGGTATGATAAATTTAAAGGGAATTAATCCCTTTTTTTGTAAAAAAAAAGATGTTTTTAAACATCTAAAATTTCAACTTCGTCACCATTTTTTAATAAAAATGCATTAGCGTCATCTGTATCTAAATGAACTTCAAAATAAGCTTCTTCACTTGCTTTTACATTAACTTCAATTATTCCTGACTTTATTCCAGAAATTTTTACATTTATTTTGTCAGGAACATTATACTTAATTTTATCTTCATTTGTTATATGTAAATGCCTATCAGCTATAATACAACCGTTAGTTTTAATACTACCTTTTGGTCCGATTATTGTAACGACTTCACTATTTTCTAAACATCCAGAAGATCTTACAGGAGGATTTATTCCTAATTTATAAGCATCAGTTTTAGAGATTTCTATTTGTGTATAATTTCTTGTTGGTCCCAAAACTCTTACATTATTAATTTCTGATTTTTCTGTTTTAATAGTAACAACTTCATTACAAGCAAATTGTCCTGGTTGATTTATCTTATTTTTAATAGTTAATTCAGTACCAAATAAAATATCTAAGTCTTGTTTTTTTAAATGTACATGACGATTTGAAACTCCCACATTTACTTTCATTTTAATCACCTATATTATTATAGCATATTTTAAAAAATTTTTAATATATTTTATTATGAGAGGAGAATATATATGAATTATTATAATCAACCAATGTATGTCAAACCTACACCACCAAGCAATACGAATTATCAAACAAATCTTCCTATTGAACAATCATATATTGAAAACATATTAAGATTAAATAAAGGGAAAAAAATAAAAGTATATCAAACATTTCCAGATTCAAATTCTTGGCGTGATGTGGAATTTACTGGAATTATAGAAAGTTCAGGTAGAGATCATATTATTTTAAGTGATCCTAATACAGGCATGTGGCAACTATTATTAATGATATATGTAGATTACATATCATTTGATGAACCAATAAATTACGACCCAAATTTTTATCCAAATAATTGATAATTATTAAATTTTTTGTTATAATAAAAATGGTGATTATAGATGAGTGCATTTTTTATAACATTAATAATAATAATTTTTATTTGTTTAATTTTAATTTGGTTTGTAAATACTTATAATAAATTTCAAAGCTTTATTATTAGAATAAATGAAGTAGAAGCTAATATTGATACAACTTTAAGAAAAAGATTTGATTTATTAAACAAATCAATTGGTATAATAAAAGGAAATATTGAAACAGATAAAGAAGTTTTACCTCTTATAGTAAAATTAAGGAGTAGAAAATTATCAAATTTTGAATTAGATAGACAACTATATGAAGCAATAAATGAATTCAACTATTATAAAGAAACATATCCAAAATTAAGTGAAAATGATACTTTATTTAAAATAGATATTTCTTTAACTGAAAGCGAACATGAAATAACAGCCTTAAGAAAATATTATAATGATATTATTACTGACTATAATAAATTAGTTAAAAAATTTCCAAGCAATTTAGTAGCTTTCATAATAAAATATAAAGAAAAAACTTATTATGATGGCAAAAACATGAATGATGATATTACAAATGATTTTAAATTATAAAAAGAGAAATTTATTTAGATTTCTCTTTTTTTCTACTTAAAATTAATATAATAATTAAAAATACTATTGTCCCTATTATATAATAAATATTATTGCTATTATTCTGATTAACTTCATTTACAGCATCATCTTCAAGCATTAACACATATTCTCCATCTTCAGAATATAAATAATTTTCTTTTGCGTACCTTATAACATATTCAGGATCATTTAATTTAACAATTTCATTTTTTAGAAATTCTTTTTTTTCTTGTAATGAAATAAGTTCATTATTTAAATTTATCTCTTCACTTTTTAGTGAAATATAACTATAGGAATATGATACTAAAGTAACAAAAAAATAACCAATCGCAATAACTGATATAATTCCAAATATTAATAATCTTCTTTTAGATTTTTTTGTAACTTTCCTCATACCTACTCTCCTAAATTGTATTATATCATTTTTTCTTAAATAATACAATTCGTTTTACAAAAATATACAAAACAAATCCAATAATAAATGACAATATGTAATATGGATGAACAATCCCATTATTAATTTTTATTAAAAATAAAAAATAAAAAATTGTAAATAATATTACCGTTATTAAAGATAAAACTAAATTAAATATTTTCTTTTTATAAAAGATATCAGTTAACATAGAAAAAACTATTCCAAATATAATTGAAATTAAAAAAGTTTTAATTTGAATATCTAAAGGCATCATTTAAATAATTTGCTAAACATTCCTTCCTCTTTTTTTACTGTATCATAATTTAAGCTGTTGATTACTCCTTTTATTGATACAGTTCCTTGATAAGTATCTAATTTTATTATTTCCAAATCACTACCTTTTATTGTTATATTACCCATAGTAGTTTCTAATAAAAATTCTTCATAGTCAAAACTTTCAATCTTTTTTACACCACTAATTATGATATTTTTTCTTTCATTTATTGTTATATTATGATTTAAATTATTTAAAGAATCTATCTTGTCCATATATATCCTCCTTTATTAATATATATGAAAAAAATATAACTTTTATGTTATATTTTATATCCAAACACCCCATAATATTGCAAGTGCAGCTAATACTATTCCAAAAAACCAAAACATTTTTACTATGTCCAATTCTTGCCATCCTAATTTTTCAAAATGATGATGTAATGGCGTCATTAAGAATACTCTTCTACCAGTAAATCTAACTGATAATCTTTGAATTATACATACAAGCGTTTCAATTACAAATACACCAGCTACAACTATTAATGTTAGTTCATGACTTGATACTATTGATACAGCAGCTAGTGTTCCCCCTAAAGCAAGTGAGCCGGTATCACCCATAAATACTTTAGCAGGATAAGAATTAAAGAAACAAAATGCTATCAATGCACCAACTAAGATAAAACAAAATACCCCAATATCTTCATTGCCTTCTATTCCTAAAGATGCCCAAGCAATCATACCAAAAGCTAAAAATGCTATAGCAGATAATCCTCCTGCTAGGCCATCTAATCCATCAGTTATATTTACAGCATTAGTTGTCGCTACTAACATAAGTAAAATTAACAACCAATATGCCCAACCTAAATTAATTGATAATCCTAAAGTGTATATTTCTAACACTGGCTCTCTTCCACTAAATCTAAATAACATAAAGAAGATAACAGCAATTAATATTTGTCCTATTAATTTTTGAAATTCACTTAATCCTATATTATTGTGTCTTTTAATAATTAAATAATCGTCAATAAAGCCTAACAATCCGTATGCTATAAAAACAAATAAAACTATTCCTAAATTATATGTAAGTTCTAATTTGTTTAATAAAAGTAAAATAACTACTGATAATATAGTTGGAATAATAAATATTAATCCTCCCATTGTAGGAGTACCTTCTTTATCTATATGCTTTTTAATAAATATACTTATACTTTGTTTAATATTAAGTTTCTTAAGCATTGGTATTAGAATAACACCAAATACAATTGATAAAATAAATCCTATCATAAATGCTAGTACAGCCTTTGCTAAAATTAACACATCATCATCTCCATTTTATATTTTTTTTAAAACTATTTCTTTATCATCAAAATGATATTTTACTCCCTTTATCATTTGATAATCCTCATGACCTTTACCAAGTACTAATAGTATATCATTTTTTTCTAACATTTGTATACCTTTTTCGATAGCTTTTTCTCTATTTAGAATAATTTCATAATTAAACTTGTCAAGATTATGTAACATATCACTAATTATGTTGTTTGGATTTTCCCACCTAGGATTATCATTAGTAAAAATTACATAATCACTATTGTTACAAGCAATTTCACTCATAATTGGTCTTTTAAATCTATCTCTATCACCACCACAACCAATTATTGTAATTATTTTTTTAAAATTTAATTCTTTAACACAATCCAATATTTTACTAACTGCATCTGGAGTATGAGCATAATCAATAACAATTACATTATCATTTTTATTAACAATATCCATTCTTCCTGGAGGACATGATAAATCTTCAATTACTTTAGTATTCAAATTTAATTCACTTAACAAAGAAATTACTGTTAATAAATTATATATATTATGTTTACCAATTAATTTTGTTTTATATAAAACATCGTTAACCTTAAATTGTTTTTTTACTAAATTAATATCTGATAATCTATAATCACCATTTAATCCATAAGTAATAGAATTATTTTTAATAAAATAATCATAATATTTATCATCAATATTAACAAATGTTTTTAATACTACTTGATCAAATAATTTTTTTTTGGCATTTATATAATTAGTTATATTTTTATGATAATCCAAATGTTCCTCAGTCAAATTAGTAAATATTCCATATTGAAATTCTAATTTATCTAATCTATGCATGTCTAAAGCATGACTGCTACATTCCATCACTACATACTCAATATCATTATCTACACATTCTAAAAGTAACTCGTATAATTGTAAAATATCTGGAGTTGTATTATTTAAACTTCTTATTTTTTTATCTAAATAGAAACCTATTGTTCCTATATATGCACATTTTATTCCTAATTTGTTTAATGCTTGATATATTAAATAACATGTTGTAGTTTTACCATTAGTTCCTGTAACACCGATTAATTTTAATTTTTTTATCAACTTATAATAATTATCATATAAATAATCAACTAAATATTTGTGAGTATCAGCTACTTTTTTAGTTTCAACTGAATAATCTCCATATTCAACAATAACTTTACTAGCTCCATTTTTAATAGCATCATTTATATATTTATGTCCATCATTTTCTTTTCTTAAAGCAACAAATATATCTCCATTAACTACTTTTCTTGAATCATCTTTTATATTCATAATAAAAACACCTCATAATATTTTATGAGTTTATTTTTATTAATTACACTTTTGTTTAATATAATCTAATATTATGTCCTTTTCAATAAATGGTATTTTCTCATGTTTTTCGTTTATTAAAATTTCTTCATGACCATGACCTAAAACTAATAGTGAATCATTTTCTTCTAATAAATCAATACCTCTATAAATTGCTTTTTTTCTATCTAAAATAATTTCATAATTTTTATTTTCTAGCCCTTCTAGCATATCTTTAATTACATTTAAAGGATCTTCTGTAAATATATGATCATTTGTTACAATAGCTAATTTAGCTAAATCTGTAGCCGCTTGCATCATACCTTTTCTTCGTCCAACGTCTCTATTGCCTCTACAACAAAATACAACATAAGTATTTCCTTTTGTTACTCTTTTAATAGTACTTACAACTTTTTCTAATCCATCTGGAGTATGAGCATAATCAATAAATATATTATTTGTTCCAAACTTAATTCTTTCAATTCTTCCTTTAGGAACTTCTAATTTAGAGATAATATTAATTATTTTACTACTTTCTATTTTCATATCTTCTAATATAATTATAAGTGGCATCATATTTAATGCATTATACTCTCCTACTAATTTAGAATGAATTTTAACTAATTTATCATTATGTTTATAAGTAAAATTACTTCCATCAATATTCATGTTGAATTTTGTTATTTGATAATCGCTATCATTAAAACCAAAAGTTACATTATTATTATCTAATAAAAAGTAATTACTATGTTCATCATCAATATTAATAATAGCTTTTCCTTTAACTCTTTTAAACATTATTTGTTTAGCTAAAGCATAATTTTCAAAAGACTTATGAATATCCAAGTGATCCCTAGTTAAATTAGTAAATATTGCATAATCATATTTAATTCCTTCTAATCTTCTATCGGATAATCCCTGACTACTTGCTTCTAAAGCTATAACTTTGTGTCCTTCATTATAAGCATTTAATATATATTCATAAGTATCACAAATATCAGGAGAAGTATTAGCTAAATAACACTTCTTCCCTTCTTTTGTAAAATAACCAATTGATCCAATTGAAGCGGTAGGAATACCTAACATATTAAATGCTTGATATATTAAACTAACTATCGTTGATTTTCCATTAGTTCCAGTTACACCAATAATAGTCATTTCATCTAAATATTTTGAATAATTTGTTATTAAATAGTCTTCTAAATATTTTCTTGTATCATCTACTATTATCGTTTCAACTGAATAACTTCCATGATTAGCAACAATTTTGCTTGCACCATTTTCTATCGCTTTTGAAATATAATCATGTCCGTCACCACAAGCTGTTTTAACAGCGACAAATATATCACCTTTTTTTACTTTTCTTGAATCGGTTTTTATATTAAAAACCATTTAAATCACCTCTCGTTAAAAATATCAGGTAAATCATTTTCTAATAATATATATACTTCCTCATTAAAATATGTTTGCGCTATTTTAATAGCTTCTTTAACATCATTAACAACTTTTAATTTATCTTCATTATATTTTTTAGATAACAATCCATCTTTAATAGGTTTTGTTTGTTTTTCTCCAACTAAAATAGTTAAATCTGCAACATCAGCAATATATGTACCAAAATTAAAATTATATTCATACTGCTTATCTGCCAGTTCAATCATACCTGGTGTGATAATTATTTTTTTACCAGGCATTAAATTAAGTACATCCAAAGCCATTTTAGAACCAATTGGATTTGAATTATATGCATCATCAATATAATTTATATTACCATATTGTTTCAATTGTAGCCTATGTTCAACTGGAGATATTTTAGAAACTCCTTTTTGCATTTGTTCAACACTAACATTTAATTGTTTTGCTAAAGTTATACAAGCTAAAATATTATATATATTAGCATTACCTAATATTTTAGTTTTAAAAGGATATTTTTTATTATCAATAATAACATTAAATTCCATTCCTTTTGCTGAATATTTTATATCACACGCAACAATATCTGCATCTTTATTTTCTATACCATACCAATATACTTTACAATTATTTTTTATTTTATAATTAACTTGCATTTTATCATCTTTATTTAAAATAGCAATACCATCACTTGGTAAAGATTCTATTAAATCAAACTTTTCCTTAGCAATATTTTCAATTGTTTTAAACGAATCCAAGTGAGCAGTTCCTATAGTTGTTAAAATACCATACTTAGGTTTAACAATACCTGCTTCTGTCTTTATATCTTTCTTTTTTAGTGTGCCCATTTCTGCTATAAAATAATCATTATATTTATCAATATATTGATTAATTGTTCTTATTAATCCATAGCTAGTATTATAATTTAGTGGAGTTTTAAAAACAATGTATTTTTCATTTAAAATATCATATAAAAAATTCTTCGTACTAGTTTTTCCATAACTACCAGTAATTCCAATAACTTCCATATTAGATAAAGATTTTAATTTTTTATTTGCTTTCATCTTAAAACTTAAATAAACATATTTTTCAACAGGTATATTTATTATATTAGCTAAAAATACAACGAAATAATTAAAATATATTATTAAATATAAAATTAAAACATAATAATTTATAATATTACTATTAAAGTTTAAATAAATAACAACAAAATAAACTAAATAAATTAAAGTTAAAGTAAACCATAACCTTTTGATACGGCTAGTATTAACTAAAGGTTTTTTTACTTGTTCGTGTTTTAAATAATATATAAAATCAATAATCAAATATATATTAAAAAGTATACAAATTATTAAGAATAAATTAAAATTAATAAAACTTATTAAAAATATAATTAAAGAAAATAAAATTTTTCTTAAAAATACAGTTTTTTTATTTTTATTTATCCATTTTAAATATCTATTATCTTCGTTATATCTATTTTGTTGTAAATTGTGTAGTATTTTTTTTAAATCAATAAAATTAAATGTTAATAAAGTTAAAATATTTATTATTAGTAAAGTCATTATAATCTCCTCCTCAATTCTGTTAAATTTGCCTTCCTTGTTCTAAATAAAAACAATCATCATTAAATATAAAATTTATATCTAGACTTTCTAAAATATCTACGACAACATCTTTTACTGTTACATTAGATTTATTAAATCTCTTTTGAAATACTTGCATCATCCATTCCTGAATTATGGAATTAAGTTTATAAATGTAATCATCACATTTTTTAAAAAATTGGTTTTGTTCTATTTTTTGTTCATTAACACTTAAACTTTCATATTTTAAAATTTCTTTTTTATATAAGGATAGAATTTCTATTAAATCATTAACATCTGGAAAATATCCTAAAAGTCTAACATTATTTAGATAATCATTTACTGTAAACGTTAATGCATCTAAATTTCCAGAACCAGTTAAATAATTAAGGTTATCAATAGTAGTATTCAATATTTCAGGATTAATATTTATTTTTTTTATATTTTTTACAGGTACTTCATAAAAAACAAAACTCTCATCGTCATAATAACCATTATCATATGGTAATCCATTGCTTAAAGCAAAAGATCTACTTTTATTTCCTTGTTGTAATTGAGGTACTACTAATTCTAAAGATATAAAATTTTCAATAAACTTTTTACTTGCTTCACCGTTTTTTGTCGTGACACAAATCCAAAGTTCATTATTTGCTCCATAAAAATTACGTTTATTAAAAATTCGTTTTTTTATTTTTGCATAATTAGATAATAATCCATGTTTTAAAATACTATGCAAATTAAAAAAGTTAAATCCTATTCCATGTTTACAGACAATAGTTGGCTCTGAATCATTAAAATGCTTAAATTGTTCAAAATGAATATCACTCATTTTCATACGATAATTTTCATTAATAGAATTAGCTAATTCTATTAATTGCTTAGAAATAGGTAAACGAAGAAACTTTTCGTTCAAAGCTGCTACACTAGTTTTCATAAATCTTGTTCTATCTAATGCATCAGCATCCTTTAAAATTTTAAATAAAATTTCATAACGTTCTAAATTCTCTTT
>NBJMC04201__coassemble_2017_pt1 | contig 9792 bp, 10 predicted proteins | sample NBJMC04201__metabat2_high_PE_001 | metagenome-assembled genome bin NBJMC04201
TATATTTCAAAAATGTTCAATTTTCTATTGACACATTATAGTTGGTCTCTTTATTAGAAAAAACGAAGGTATGTATATACATACGTTACTATTTTAACCATTATTTAAAATATTATTCTTTAATTGTTCTAATAAATTAGTTTTTCTGTTTTTTTCACTATTATTATTTACAGCATATAAAAATGCATCTGGATCACCAATTAATATCAATTTTCTTTTAGCTCTTGTAATTCCTGTATAAATTAATTTTTTATAAAGCATTCTTTTATAACTATTTGAAATAAGCATTATAACCACCTCAAATTCACTTCCCTGTGATTTATGAATTGATATTACAAAACCATGTGTTATTTTATTTAAATCCTTTGTTTCATATTTAACTAAATTACCATCAAAATCAATATAAATAAAAGTTTTATTTTCGATTTTAACTATGTTTTTTATAATTCCAATATCACCATTATAAATGTTTTCCTCAGGCAAATTTACTAATTGTAAAATTTTATCGTTTTCTCTAAAAATAACATCTCCATATTTTATTTCATTTTGATTAGTTTTTGGGTTAAATATATTTTGTAATTCTTTATTTAAATTATCTATTCCATTAACACCAGCATACATTGGTGCCATTATCTGAACTCTTTTATAATCATATCCTTTAGCAATTAATTGTAAACATAAATTTTTTAAATTATCTTTAATTGAATGACATTTTAAAAATGTATAATCACCTTTAGTTTCTAAAAATGAATCACTTAAATTATTATCTTTTATTTCATGAGCTAAAGTTGTTATATAAGAATTTTCATCAGTCCTATACAATGTATCTAAATAAGTAGTATCAATTAAATCACTTTCAATTAAATCTTTTAAAATATTACCAGGTCCAACTGAAGGTAATTGATGATGATCTCCTACTAATACCAATTTAATATTTTTAGTTAATCCTTTAAATAAACTATCTAAAAGATTTAAATCAATCATACTAACTTCATCAACTATAATTAAATGATGATCATTTTTATTGTATTCATTAACTAAAAATTCATTAGATTCTTTATTCCACTTTAAAAATCTATGAATTGTACTAGCAGGTAAATTAGTAGATTCACTCATTCTTTTACTAGCTCGTCCTGTTGGAGCAAGAAGAGCTATTCTATTAGTTAATTCTTCATAAGATAATTTAAATATATTTTGATATAATTCACATATTGCTTTAATAATAGTAGTTTTTCCCGTTCCAGGTCCACCAGTTATTATAGTTATGTTATTATCTAATGATTTTTTTATAGCTTCTTTTTGTTTATCATTATATTTAATATTATTAACACGCTCTAACTCTTCTATTCTATTATCTAAAAATAATTTATCTATTTTTTTATTTTCTAGATATTTAATTGTGTTAATAATATTAATTTCTGAATCATACATTTCTTTTAAATAATATTTATTATCTAATAAAATAATTTTATTTTCATTAATTAATTCTTCTAAATATAAATCAAAATCATCTATATTTAAATCAATTTTTAAATAGTTAAAAACACTTTCTAATATTTCATCATATTCTAAATAAGTATCACTATTAGTAAATAATAATTTCTTCATCATATAAATAATACATGCTTTTATTCTTCTTTCATCAAAAACATCTATATTTAGTTTTAAAGCAATTTCATCAACTTTTAAAAATGATATAAAATCAGTTAAACAATATGGATTATGTTCTATATGAATTATAGTTTCACTTTTATAAGTATTATATATGTCTAATGCGTCTTTCATATTGAATCCTAATTCAGTTAAATAAACTATTATTTGGTGACTTTCTTCATATTTCATTAATGTTTCATAAATTGTATGAGCTTTTTTACTAGTCATTTTAGGAACTAATAATAAACACGATTCATCTTTTAATATTTCATCTAAAACATTTTTACCTAATGTATCAACTATAGATTTAGCTAACCTTTCCCCTATTCCTTTAAATAAATCACTAGATAAAAAAGCTACTAATCCATCTTCATCTGCAGGCTTTAGTCTTTCATATTCAACTACATTAAATTGTAATCCATATTTAGGATGTTCTACTACATCACCTTTAAAAATATACATATCATCTAAATTTAATTCATGAAAATAACCAGTAAATGTTATTATTTTATTAATATATATTTTTAATTCTTCATTATCAGTTTCTTTTATTTTAAATAAACCAATAACATATCCTTTATCAGAAGTAAAAATAGATTTGCGATAATTTCCTTTTATATATGTCATACAATTCACCTTTAAAATTATATCAAAAAAAGATAGAAAAATCTATCAATTTAATGTATAATCATCATCAGATTTAAAAATACCGTTATTTAAAGATAATCTCTTACCACCACTAGATAAACTATTAGCTTTTTCACTAGCACCCAAATGAATACTACTAGTTTCTGAAAACATATTATCAACATCGCTTGGTGTTTCCCATTCTGCTAAATTCATAATAAACTTTTCTCTAGTTTTAGCAAACTCATCAGCTTTATTTAATAATATAAATCTATCTTTATCTTGTTTAATATTTTGATATGCTTTCTTAGCATAAAATTTTGGACTATATGGCTTTAAAAAGGAAGTTTTAAATAAGTAATCAGTAGATACAAAAACAGCTCCAGTACTTTCAGTAATTCCTACATAAAAATTTTTAAATTTAAATTCTGGACTACTACCTTTTAATTTTATCCTTTCTAAAACCATTTATATCACCCTTTATATTAAACTAGAAACACAGTATGGATAATCTATTTCTTTTATTTTTGCTTTTACAATGTTATTTATTAATTCTTTATTTCCTTTTGTTTTGATTGCTAAATAATTACCAGTATGTCCATATAAATATCCATCCTTATATGTTTCCGGAATAAATTCTATTTCTTTATTAATAAAATTATTCATATAATTTAATTCTAATTCTTTAGATAATTCAATTAAAACATGAGCTCGTTTTTTCTTTGTTACATCATCTATTTGATTATCCATTAAATCTGCTTTTGTTCCTTCTCTTCTAGAATAAGGAAAAACATGTAATTTAGAAAAATTAATTTTTTTAATATTATTAATTGTTTCATTAAATAATTCTTCTGTTTCAAAAGGAAAACCAACAATAACATCTGTTGTAATAGAAATAGAAGGTCTAATACTTCTTAATTCATTTATTTTATTAACAAAATAATTGATATCATACTTTCTATTCATTAATTTTAATATTTCATTCGATCCTGATTGTAGTGGTATATGCATATGATCTACTAAAATATCATTATTTTTAATTACATCAATTACTCTTTCATTTATTTCTGTTATTTCAATAGAAGAAATTCTTAATCTTTTTAATCCATCTATTTTTACTATATCATTTAAAAGATCAGCAAAATGGTAATCATTATCGTGATAATTTCCAGTATGAATACCTGTTAAAACTACTTCTTTATGACCAAATTTAATTAAATTAGTTATTTCTTTAATTACATCTTCTTTTCTTTTGCTTCTTACGTTTCCTCTAGTATAAGGAATTATACAATATGAACAAAAATTATTACAGCCATCTTGAATTTTAACGAATGCTCTAGTTTTATCAAAATTATTTAATTGCATATCTTCAAATTGAGTATTAGATAAATCATAAATTTTACTTATTTTTTCTTTATAGTTATTAATATAATCAACTATTTTTGATTTATCTTTGTTACCTAGCACTATATCTACGCCATCAATAGCTAATACTTCATCACTTTTCATTTGAGATAAACATCCACAAACAATTACTAATTTAGGATTTTTTTTAACTGCCTTTCTAATCATTTGAAAAGATTTATGCTCAGCTACATTAGTAACAAAACAAGTATTAATAATATAAATATCAGCACAATCAATACTTCCTTTTATATAACCTTCATTATCAAGTAAATCACTCATAACTTTAGCTTCATAAGCGTTAACTTTACAACCTAGATTTATTATATAATATTTCATAAATTATTTCTAAAATCTTTCAAATCTTTTAAAAATTTATCGTTGTTATTATCTTTACCAAAGATTGGTGATATAAATTCACTATTTTTAAACTTTGGTTGACTTTTCTGTGGTTGTATATTAGGTTCTTCTATTTCTAAAACTGGTTCAACAGTTAAACTTTCTTCTTGACTAATTTGTGAAATAACGGGTTCAGGTGTTATACTTTCTTTTGAATCAATTTGTTCTAAAATCTGATTTAAGTTTTGATCTTTAGTACTGTTTACATTTTCTAATCCATCACTATTTTTAGAATCTAATTGTAATTTTTTTTCTTTTACTGCTTGTACTAATTCTTGATAACTAATTATAGCATTAGCTTCTTGTTCTTCTTCAAAAGAAGTCATTTTTCTTCCTTCTTTGTTTTCTTCTAAAGCTTCTATAACTTTTTCAATATCACTTTTTTCTTCTTTATCATCATCAATTGTAACTTCAATTGGTTTTACCTTTTTAGGCTTTAAAACAATTAATAAGATTAAAATAATAATTACAATTAAAAAAGAAATTATATAAGGTATCATACTTTCTATATTCATAAAATCACTCCATCAATTCATAATTTAAAATACTTAACAAATAAATAGGCACAGTTTCAACTCTTAAAATTTGTTCACCTAAAGATACTGATTTAAATCCAATTTTATTTAATTGTTCTTCTTCTAAATCGGATAGTCCTCCCTCAGGACCTATTACCATTACTATTGTATCATAATTTAAATTATTTTTTATCTCATTTTTTATATTATTTATTTTTTCTTTTGTGCTACATAAAATTTTTAAACCTTCAAAATTTAATTCACTAATTTTTTTGACATTTGAAATAATTGGTATATCCAATCTTTTTGATTGTTCACTTGCTTCTTTTACAATCTTATTCCATCTTATAATTTTTTTATCTTCTTTTAAATCAAGTTTTACCTTACTTCTTACTGCATAAAAAGGAACTATATAATCAACACCGAGTTCTGTTGCTTTTTGTAAAACAAATGACATTTTTTGTTCTTGTAAAAGTGGTATACATAAGATAAATTTAACTTTTTTATTATTAATTTGTTCAATCTTTTTTTCAATATTAACGTTATAATCTTTATCTAATTTACACAAATACAAACTATTATTATAAACTACTTCAATAAAGTCTTCCTTCATACGCATAACTGTTTTTATATGATATAAATCTTCGTTTGATAAAATAAAAGTATTATCTTTTTTTTCTTTTGAAAAATAACGTTGCATTATTTATTATTATTTATCCATTCATTCAACATTACTTCAGGTATAAACCCAATTTTTTTATCTACTATTTGCCCTTTTTTAAATAAAATAAGTGTTGGAATAGACATAACTGAATAATTTCTAGCTAAATTTTCAAATTTATCAACATCAACTTTTAAAACCTCTATATTTTTAGAAACATTTTCTAAAATAGGACCTAACATTTTACATGGTCCACACCATGTAGCAAAAAAATCTACTAATACATAATCACCATTTATTTTTTCATTAAATTCTTGTTCTGTTTTTATTTCCATTTTTATCTCTCCTTAATATTGTTCTATTTTTCCTAATTCTACAAGTCTATCTAATGACTCTTTTGTAATAACATCATACTTTAAAAATAATTGAATTGCTTGATTATTAAATTCAGATTCACTTATAGTTTTATCATTATATTTATTTTTTAAAACTATAAACTCATTTATTACTTTTACACTATTATCTGCCAAATCCGATAATATCGGTGTGTTGTTTAATATTTTTTCACGACAGATTGATTTTTCTATATAATCTACATCGTAAAAAATTAAAGAAATGACATATAAAAATACAAATGATATAACAAAATGATATATAACACCAACAACAGCACCAGCTAATTTAGAGGGAATACTTAAAATTATTGTTGCTTTTAATATTTTTTCAAAAATATTAGTTATAACCATTAATATTTTCAACACTATCGATAAAACTATAACACATATTATAAAAGCTAAGGCTTCATAAATTAAAATATTTAGTATTTCAACATTTTTAAGTATACCAAATTCGAAAAATGGTAGATGCTCATACATCAAAACTGATAAAGGATTTTTTAAAAAATATGCAAGAATTACAACAACTATAAAGCCAACTGTTTTAACTAACTCATTTGTTAATCCTCTTTTAAAACCTAATACAGCTCCAAATAATATAAAAATAACTATACCTATATCTAAAATATTCATACTTCACCTCTTTATAATTTTATTCGATAACTTCATACTTATAATTGTTATCTATTTTAGTTATCTTAATTTGTAAATTATCACTAAATAATTCTCCTGTTATAGGATTAGTGATATCGCTCTCTACAAATCCAGATTGTTTTAATTGTAATAAAGTTATAGTGATACTTTCTTTATCATTTTCAGGTAATTCAAAAACATTGCTACTAGCCCACGTTTTCGCCCCCATAATGATCAATTCAATTTGGGCATCATATAACTGTTCTTTACTATCTTTAATTGTTCCAGATACAGTTACAAAAGTTATTAAAGCTATTACACTTAAAATGATAATAACTCCTAACAATTCAACTAAAGTAAAACCCTTATTCTTCATAATCCACCTTCTTAATCTTATTAATAATTACTTGATATTTATCATACCTTTTTTCAACTCTACCATTTAATATATATACACTACCTATAATTATATCACAATTTATAGAAGAAAACAAAATAAATTCTAAAATATTTGTCTCATCACTTCCTGTAATAAAATACATATCTTTATCAGATTTAGTCTTTATCTTTTTTACATTTTCTATACATATTACTGCTGTTATATTTTTGTTGTAATAATTTTTAATATCATCTAAATTAATAGCATTATATTTTTTCTTTACTATAGTAACAGGATGTTCGCTTAAATATGTTCCAAAAACCTCATATTCTCTTTGAAGTAGTTGTTTTTTATCATATTCTTTTACATTAATTAATTCTGGCTTTAGTGAATCTTCTAAAAGAGAACCTAATTCACTATAATTTAATAAAGCATCTATATTATAATCAAATGTTTTCTGATTAATAAATTTCTCAAAACAACCAGCTTTATTTAAACTATCTAAAACATTTTTATTTAAATTACATCTAGATATAAAATCAAATATATCTTTAAATTGTCCTTTATTTCTTTCACTTATAATAATACTAGCAGTAGTATTTCCGATATTTTTTATATTATTTAAAGGATATACAATATAATTATCTTTTATTATATAATCGTTGTCACTAATATTTATATCTGGTTTTAATATTTTTATTTTACACATATTTATGTACTCTTTAGTTTTTATTTCACTACCTATTGCCATTGATAACAAATTTCTCATAAATATATTTCGATAATGAACTTTTAAATAAGCCATTTTATAAGATATCATAGCATACGATACAGAATGAGCTTTATTAAAACCAAATGATGCGAATTTTAAAATCAAATCATAAACTTTAATTGCAACATTTTTATCATAACCATTTAATATACTTTGATTAATAAATTTGTCTTTTTCTTTTAACAAAATAGTTTCTTGTTTTTTACTCATAGCTTTTCTTAAAATATCTGCTTCTGCATAACTATAATTTGCCATAACATTAGCTATCTGCATTATTTGTTCTTGGTAAACAATTATTCCATAAGTATATTTTAAAATAGGAATTAATGAATCATCTATATAATCTATTTTTTCTAAATTATTCTTTCTTTTAATATAACTATCTATATTTGACATAGGTCCAGGTCTAAATAAAGCAATTACCGCGACTATATCATCAAAATTATTGATTTTAAATTTTTTTAAAAGATTCATCATTCCTTGTGATTCAAATTGAAATATACCAATTGTATCTACATCATTAAATAATTTATAAGTATCTTTATCATCCATTGGAATATCATTAAATTTAATGTTTATCTCTTCTAATATATTATTGATTAAAGTTAAATTTTTTAAAGCTAAAAAATCCATTTTTAATAATCCAAGATTTTCTAAAAATTCCATTGAATAACCAGTCGTATATAGATTATCATGATACGATAAAGGAATAATTTCATCTAAATCATATTTGGACATAACTACACCTGCAGCATGAACACTTGTATGTCTTTTTAGCCCTTCTAATTTCAAAGCTATCTTATATAACATCTTTAATTTGTCTGTCGTTAAGTAATGTTTAACATTAGGATAATTATTGATTAAATTTAATTTAGAATCCAAAGATTTAGTTATCTTATCAATTACTTTAATATCAATATTTAATATTTTACCAACATCTCTTATTACTTGTTTGCTTCCTAAAGTACCAAAAGTAATAATAGGAGCCACCTTTTTTAGACCATACTTTTTAATACAATAATTTATAACTTCATCTCTTTTTGTATATTCAAAGTCAATATCAATATCAGGCATACTAATTCTTTCTGGATTTAAAAATCTTTCAAAAAATAAATCATATTTGATTGGATCAATAGTTGTAATTCCTAAACAAAAAGAAACTAAAGAACCCGCTGCACTCCCTCTTCCAGGGCCTACCAGAATATTATTTTGTTTAGCAAAATTTACATAATCCCAAACAATTAAAAAATAATTACAAAAGCCCATTTTATTAATTATATCTAATTCATATTTTAATCTATCTAAATATACTTTATTTACTTTTTCACCAAAAATATTTTTTAATCCATTCTTGACTAATAATTTTAAATAAGAAAAACTATCTAAATTATTAGGACAATTATATACTGGAAGTAAATCTTGATTAAAAGGAATTTCTATATTACATAAGTCAATTATTTCTTCATTACAATCATCTAAATATAATTTATAATTTAATAAGTGATTATCGTATTTAGCTAAGTCAGTTAAACTACCATTTTTAATAGCATATAAATATTTTAAGTAATTTTTATCTTTTTCTTCTAAATATAATATCTCATTAAAATATACTTTTTTACCTTCCAAGTTATTTTTTTCAGATAAATTAGTATATCCTTTATACAAATGTTTATAAAATTTATAATCATTAAAATTATTTAAATTATTATATGGAACTATACATATTAAATCATCACTATATTTAATTAAAGTATTTATATCAACTTTTTCTTTAGAATTAATTGTATCTAATTTAATTAAATTTTTATACCCATTATAGTTAATTGCATATAAAACAATGTTATTTATTTCTAATCCTATAATAGGCTTAATATTATTATTTTTACATTTTATATAAAATTCTAAACAACCATACATAGAATCATCAGCAATTGCTAAAGATTTAATATTATTTTTAATAGCAAAATTTATTAAATCATCAATCTTTATTAAACTTTTTAATAAACTATTATCAGTTTTTATATAAAGAGGCCCCATACAATCAACTCCTATAATTATTTTACTATATTTTAAATATTTTTAAAAGAATTATTTGACTTATTTAAAATAATATAGTAAAATGTAGTAGCGAAGAAAAACAAGGAGGAATATTATGGCTAAAAAAATAACAAGTAAAAAACCTTTGTCTGGTAATTTAAGATCTCATTCTTGTAAAGCTACAAAGCATTCAAGAAAACCAAATCTACAAAAAGTAACATTAGATAATGGACAAACAGTAAGAATGAGTGCTAGAGAATTAAGAACATTAAATAAAGCAGCTTAAATTTTATTAAGTTGTTTTTTTATATAAAAAT
>NBJMC04201__coassemble_2073_pt1 | contig 9613 bp, 11 predicted proteins | sample NBJMC04201__metabat2_high_PE_001 | metagenome-assembled genome bin NBJMC04201
GTTAGTAAAATTATTTATGAAAATTTAAAATTAATATATTTAACCAATAAAGCATAACACGACTATTATAAAATATTTTATATAGTCTTTTTTGTGACAAAAACTGCCACCTATTGAATAATATGGTGTTTTTTAGAAAGAAGGAAGATGTCTAATTGTAAAGTTATCGCAATAGCAAATCAAAAAGGAGGAGTAGGCAAAAACAACTACCACTTTTAATTTAGGAGGAGATTTATCTAAATTTGGTAAAAAGTATTATTAATAGATTCTGATCTACAAGGAGATTTAACTGTTTGTATGTGATATTATGATACTGAGAATATGATTACTATGGCTAATTTAATGAAAATGTATTTGAAGATAAGGAAATTAATGTAAATTCTAGTATTTTATATCATAAATAAAATATTGATTTAATACCATTCAATTTTAATTTGATTTAAATGGAAATATTATTAATAAATGTGCAGATAAAGTTATAATATCGGGTTAAACACAATATCTTGCTACAAAAAATATGAGTGAATTATTACGAACTGTTTCAAAAGTCAAACGACAAATAAATTGCAATTTAAATGTTGATGATTTATTGCAATCACATACTGTTAGAACAATGTTAGCAAATTCTGAATTTATTGTAATGCTTAATCAAGCAAGAACAGATAGAACAGAACTTGCAAAATTACTAAATATTTCTGAATTGCAAATGAGTTTTATAACAAATGTAGAAGCAGGTTGTGGTTTAATTAAAATTGGAAGTTCACTTATTTCTTTTGTAAATAAATTTCCAAAAAATACTAATTTGTATAAATTAATGACAACAAAGTTAGGAGAATAAAATGTCTAAAATCAAAACAAAAGAAATTATTAAAGGAACAATAAAATCTATAGATAAAAGTGCTGTTGCATTAGAAAAAACAAAAGATGTACTTGTTGATGTTAAGAAAAAATCTGAAAATGCTTATAATGGATATGATAATGTCAATGATTATTTAAGCAACAAAATAAGAGTCTATTTCTAATAGAGCAAGTGGTAAAGTTATTTACAACTTTTTTTTCGCTTTTTGGAAAGAGATAAAGTAATATCAATTTCTATAATAATTATATCATTAATTTGTATATGTGAAAATATTAACTGATTTTGAGTTTCGGTATTTTTTCTAGAAATTATAAATTCTTACTTTTATTAACAAGATTTGTGTTGAATCTAAAATTGTTTAGCATAAATACCAATTCTAGCTTTAATTTTCATTGAACTAAAAAAATTTACCAGAACTCAAATATCTAATTGATAAAATAATATTATTGAAATAAAACGGTATTAAAAGCAGGGGTTATACTTAAATTATAAAATTAAAACATTACTATGTTTTTTTAGTTTTTAATTTTTAAAATTTGTCATTTTATGATATACTATAATGGTAATAAGTATGGAGGTGTATTTGAAATGAATGATTTTTTTGATGTTTTAAATGAACTAGGTGAATTTACAGGTAATGTTGCTAGTAGAGATGAATGTCATAAAAATGGATATTGGCATAGAGCTGTTTATGCATTTATAATAGATAAAAATTTTAATATATTGCTTCAAAAGAGGAGTAAAAATAAAAAATTATGGCCAATAAATGGGATGTAACCGTTGGTGGTCACGTTAATGCTGGAGAATTTGGTAGACAAGCATTGATTCGAGAATGCAAAGAAGAACTTGGAATTGATGTAAAAGATAATGAAATCAAATATATCGTTGGAACCACATCAGTATATAATAAAGATGGATATATAAATAATCATTTTGATGAATGTTATTTAATTTTAAAAGATGTTGATGTTAATAAATTAACATTACAAGAGGATGAGGTTGAAGAGGTTAAATATTTTCCTTGTGATGAAATAATTAACAAAATAAATGACAATTATAATGGATTAACTGAAAAAACTGTTTCATGGCATATCTTAAAGAGATTATTGGAAAGTAACATTATTAGTAAATTAAAATAATTTTTAAAAGGAACATTATGAAAACGATTAAATATGATATTAGCAACGAAAAAGTAAAGATATTATTATCAACCGATAAATGTTTAAAGTACTTAATAAAATATATCCAATGTACCGAGTTACAATTAGAACCAGATGGATTTAGATGCATTATAAAATACATTATAGGTCAACAAATAAGTGATAAAGCAAGAGAAACAATTTGGAATAAATTTAAGTCTAAATTTGCTCCTATTAATCCAAATTATATCTTAAAAGTTAAAAATAATGATATAAAAGCAATAGGATTATCTGAAAGAAAAGTTGAAACAATAAAAAGAATTGCTTTAGAAATTGTAAATGGAAATATAGATTTTAATAATTATAGTTATTGTACGAATGAACAAATAGTAGAAGATTTAACAAAAATTAAAGGTATCGGGCGTTGGACTGCTGAAATGTATCTTATCTTTTCTTTAGGTAGAGAAGATATTTTATCAAAATCTGATGGAACAATAAGGCGAACGATAAAATGGATGTATGATTTATCAGAGTTACCAACTAGTAAAGATATTAAAATATATTTTGAAAAATGGAAGGGTTATGAAACAATTGTGTCTACATTTTTATGGAAATCTATTGAGTTAGATTTGGTAAAAAATGAATTTAGTAAAATTACAATTTAAGTAGGAGCTTAATATGGAAAATATTAAATTAGAATTGATGAAAGAAACAATAGATATTGCTATCAAAAATGATGATGTTTTTGTGGGAGTAATAGTAGCCAACAATGGCAAGATTCTTTGTTCTAATAAATATCAGGATAATAATGATTGGGCTGAATATATTTTAGGCAGGTTAAAAAAATTAAATATTCATGAAGCCGAGGAACTTTATTTAACTATAAATACATATAAAGAAGGTAATTTTAGTTTAAATAAAATTATACAAAAAATAATAATACATCAAATTTATATTGGGCTACCTGATCCAAAATTAAATAGATATTTAAAAAATGATCCTGTTTTACACCTTCAAAATGTAAAAAGATATCCAGAAAATTTGCAAAAAATCATAATTTCAAAAAATCATGATTCTTTTTCTAATAGTTTACAAAGTATAAAAAATAATATATATTATTCAGAAAAACGAATAAGTGAATTTGTAAAAGAGCAATTGTCAAAGTATGGATTAGATATATCAAAAGAGGAAATAAGTAACAACAAAACTAAAGGTAAGCTAATTACTCTTTTAATCGATAAGTATAATTTTTCTATTAAAGACGCAAATTATATTGTAAACACTTCACTATCAAATGCTTTTAATAAAAAATATTCATTATATGATTACAAAAATGATGTACGAAGTATAAATGATGCATGGAGCGATAATTTTTATAAAGCTTGTAAAGCACTTTCTTGTGATTTGTTTAATGAAAACATAATAGATATTGGAGTTGGTTCTGGAAATGAGGCTTCAGTATTATTTAAAGATTGTAAGTGTATTACTTTTGTAGATATTGCACCTGATGGTTTAAAAAAAGTTAAAAATATAATTCCTCAATCAAAAATAATTGTTTCATCAGCTGAAAATCTAGAGATGATTAACAATAATGAATATGATATTTATATATCATTAAGAACGTTTAATTCATCTTTTTTTAATATTGAAAAAGCATTAAATGAAGCAAAAAGAATTTTAAAAACAAATTCTAGAATAATGATTTCTATTGCAAATGGTTTTTTAAGTTCCAATTCTTCAATAATTACTGGATTAATTATTCCTGGAACAGAATTTGTTGATATTTATAAGGGTTTAGATAGTGTTAAATATCTTTCTCATATTATGTATCGATTAGGATTTGAAGAATTCAAATTACTTACTACAAGTGAGGAACTATATTTATTGGCAAAATTAAATAAAGAAAGGAGTTAGAAAAATTATGAATAACAATCAATTTATTTCGCAAAAAATAATAGAGTTTGATCAGTTTTTGTCAAATACAAATCTTTCTCTACCTGAAGGTTATAAAATAATTAACCCATTTTGTGGTGACTCAAGAGACAAAATTAATCAAATTATAGAAATTTTTTATCATAAATTTTATAATGATAATAAGAAAAGAAGAATGATTTTGGGAAGTTCACCAGCTAGAAGAGGAACGGCAATCACAGGAATACCGTATGAAGATGCCCAACATTTACAAAATCAAACTGGAATTTTTATAGATGATTTTTATGTTAATAAGTCATCGTCGAATTTTTTATATGACGTTATTGATATGTATGGTGGAACGGATAGATTCTATAATGATTTTTATATGAATTTTATATGTCCACTAGGAATTGTAAGGATAAATTCAAAGGGTAGAGAAGTTAATTGCAATTATTATGAAAATAAGAAATTGCAAGAAACTTTATATGACTTTATAATACAAACTTTAAAAATGCAAATGGAATTTAATATTGATAGATCGGTGTGTTATTGTATTGGAAGTGGAGAAAATTATGATTTTTTGATGGAGATAAATGAGAAATATTGTTTTTTCGATAAAATAATTCCACTAGAGCATCCACGTTTTATAATGCAATATAATTCAAAAAATAAAGAATATTATTTAAATAAATATTTAAATGCATTCACAAAAAATGAAGAGGAGAATAAAAATTATGAACGAAAACAATAAAAGATTTGTTCACTTTGAAACAAATAAAATAACTATCTATGAAGTACAAAACAATCAAATTATTAAAATTAAAGAAGATGTCATATATTTTAATGAAACATTAGTTAATAACGAATTGTATAATAAAATAGATAATTACTTATACAACCTAAATAGAGAAAATACATTTAATACTAAGAATTTAAGATTATGTGCAACAGGAATCTTTCAAGAATTTTCTTTAAATGAACAGATTCAATTAACTATTCATATTTTTGTAAAACATGGAATTTATTTTAATATTATTAATAAAGAATTAGAACAATTTTATTTAAATCAAGAAATAGAGAATAAAAAAGTAAGTAATATAATTGAAGGAATTTGGAATCAAGAGTTTAGGAAAGTCGTTATATGTGGAAGCTTTCAAAAAAATATGGTGGAAATATGTAAATTAATGGATAAATTAAAACAACATAATGTTGAAATATTAAGTCCATGGACAAAAGATGTTGTTCAAGAAACGATAGGTACAGACTTCATTTTACTTGAAGGACAAACTTTAGAAAATGAAAGAGATTCATGGAGACATAAGTATGATCATATGAATAAATTTATAAAAGCTGATGCAATCATTGTATGTAATCCTAATGGTATTATTGGTAAAGGAACAATGTTTGAATTTGGATTTATTATTGCCTATAATAAGAGAATTATTTTTACAAACGAACCAAAGGACATATCTATTATGTTTCCATATGAAATTGGATTAAATAATATCGAATAAGTTAAAAAAATAGAAGAGAACTTTTGTCTCTTTTATATTTTTAGATATTTGCAACCTATATTTCAAAATCGTCTTTTTCTGTACTTAATCCTATATCTTCAATATCTTCATCATCAAGAACTTCATCTTTATACATTTCATTAATAACATTTAAATATTTATCATCTTTATCATACCAGTTATGAATTTTACCATGTAGGAAAGAAATTAACTTATCAAATTTATCTTTCCAATATGAGATAGTTTGTTTTAACTTATAATTTTCTTTTTCTAATTTGGTAATATTTCTCTTATTTTCTTTAAGTTCAGTATCTACATTATTTAAAGTAATAGATAGTTTTTGAATTGATTTAAAGTCATTATTGGTTTTATCGACTTCATCAATATATTTAATAAGTTTTTCTTTATCATCTTTCGATAAAATGAGATTATCTTTATTCAATTTAGAAATTTTAAGATTATTAATTTGTTCTTTTATATCATTGGACTTATTATCTAGTTCCAATGATTTTTTGTTGGCTTTATCTAATTTATCTTTATCTTCAATTAGTTGTTTTTTCATTCTCTGATAATTGCCCATATCTTTTACATTAATATCTCGATTCCTACCTTTTTGTTTTTCTTTAAGTTCTTCTTTTAAACTATAAACTTTATTAAAAGAATTGATACAATAATCTCTCATTTTATCTTGAATCATAGTTAATGATTCTTTAGTAAATACATCAGATTTTCCAACTTGTCTTGATAAACCTGTTTTACAATTATCTTTATAAGGAACTCCTATAATATGAAGATGAGGACTAGATTCGTCAAAATGTATAGTAGCATTTGCTACTTTAAAATATTATTTTAATGTTATTTAATTGATTCATTAAAATTTTAAATATATAAATTATCTAACTTTATACTAACTAATGTATCTAACTTTATACTAACTAATGTATCTAACTTTATACTAACTAATGTATTTTTTTCTTGAATTATATTTCTACAAAAAAATATGTTATAATATTGTAAAGAAGAAATTTATATTTAGTTGGGAGAAAATATATGAATGATTTTAAACATCTTAATTTATTTGAAATTAGAAATTTAGCAATTGAAGAATTAGTTAAATATTATTGTGAATTAAGAAAATATGAATATAATTGTGGAAAAAAGTTAAATTTTATAGACCTTAGGAAAAAATTACATTTTATCATAATTTTAATTCTAAAAATAGATCAAATTTTATCAAAAGAAAAAATTTCTATCATTAGTGATTTACACGACAAAAATAGCGATAAACCTAAAATTTATGCTTGTACTCATATTGGAGGAAATGATATTCAAAGAACATTTCAAGTAATAAAAAAACCTGCATATTTAATGTTAGGAGATCCAGGAATTCTTTATAGAAAATTCATATATATGGGTTTGAAACTTAATGGAGTTATTCCATTAGAAACTTCAGATAAAGAAGATAGAAAAATTGCATTTAATAGAGCAATTGAATTATTGCAAAACGGGGGAAATTTGTTAATTTATCCAGAAGGAGCTTGGAATGTTTCTCCTAATTTGTTAGTAATGAAAATTTTTAATGGGACAGTTAGAATGGCTCAAGAAACGGGTGCTGAAATTGTACCCATAGCAGTAGAACAATATGATAATAATTTCCTTTTTAATATTGGGAAAAATTATACTATATCTAAAGAAAATCCTAAAAACATAAAAGAATTGACAGATGAATTACGAGATAAATTAGTGTCTTTGAAATGGGATATTATAAGTACACAACCAATTTTAAAAAGAGAAGAAATAAATGATAATTATTTACAAACATTTCAAAAAGAAATTGTTGACAGATGTAATTATGGATATGGATTTTCTTTAGCTGATGCAATTAGGGAAAGTTATCATGACAAAAATGTTATAAGTGAAGACGAAGTATTTAATTTTTTAAATACATTAGATATAGATAAACACAATGCATTTTTAATGAGAGATAAAATAGAATTTGTAAAAAGACTTAAAAATAATTAAGATTAGATAAAGGAGTTTATATATGGAAGCAGTTTTATTACCTAGCGTAGGTTTATTAATAGTTTTGACTCTTACTATTTTGTTCTTTTCAAAAAAACATATAGAAAATACAGAAATAAATATGTATTCAAAATTGCTATTTTTAACTATTTTATTTATTATAATTGGATTGATAACTTTTATAATTGCTAAAATAACTTATAATTATTTTTTTATTGAAATATGTCAAAAAATTTATATGAGTGTTCTAATCATACTAAATTATTTTTCAGTAAAATATTGTTTTACAGTTTTTAATAATGATTTAAAGAAATCTAAATTTAGCAATATATTGTTTACGCTAATTACGATTATATTTATTTTATTAGTTTTATTTTCACCTTTAAATGTTATATTTTATGATAATGTTTTGGATGGAAATGGATTGTCTTATAACATAACAATAATTTATTCCGTAATGACTTTTATTATTTTTGTTGGATTAACTTTATTTTTACTCTTTAAAAAAAATAACATTATTAAAATAACTCCATTTTTAATATTAATTTTATTATATTTGATAGGTTTTGTTTTAAGAAATATTTATCACGAATTAATATTTGAAGGTTTCTTTTATGCATATATACTATTAATTATGTATCATACTATAGAAAATCCAGATGTGAAAATAATAAATCAACTAAATTTAGCAAAAACTCAAGCAGAAAAAGCAAATCGTGCTAAAAGTGATTTTTTATCTAGTATGTCCCACGAAATAAGAACACCTTTAAACGCTATCGTTGGATTAAGTGAAAATATTATAAATTATAATAAACTTCCACAAGAGATAGTAGATGATTTAAAAGACATACAAAGTGCATCGCAAACACTTTTAGAAATTGTGGGTAATATTTTGGATATAAATAAAATTGAAAATGATAAAATAGATATTATTGAAAAGCCATATAATATTAGACAAGAAATTGAAAAGATAAAAAAGTTTATTTCAATTAAAATTTCTGATAAACCTATTACTTTAAAGACAAATATAGCAGAGGATATTCCATATGAGCTTATTGGCGACATGTCACATATTAGAGTTATTTTAAATAATCTACTAACTAATTCAGTTAAATATACTGAGCAAGGAGTTATTGAATTAAATTTAAAATGTATTATAAAGAATAGTATGTGTACTCTTATTATAATAGTAAAAGATACAGGTAGAGGTATAAAAGCTGAAAATATAAATAAATTATTTACTAGATTTAATCGTTTGGAAGAAGATATGAATACTACTATTGAAGGTACAGGGTTGGGATTAGATATAACTAAATCTTTAGTTGAATTAATGAACGGCAAAATAAATGTTCAAAGTCAATATGGTGAAGGCTCTGTTTTTATTGTACAACTTCCTCAAAAAATTAGTAGATTAGAACAATCATCAGCAACTAATGAATTTATAGCTCAGAATAATATAATTTCAAATAATAAAAATTTAGATAAATCATTTGATTATGGACATAAAAGAGTATTAATTGTAGATGATAATAAATTAAATATTAAAGTTGCCAAAAAAATGTTAGAAGAATATAATTTTGAAATTGAAGAATGTTATGATGGTTTACAATGTTTAGAAAAAGTTTCTAATGTTAATAAATATGATTTAATTTTAATGGATATTATGATGCCAAATATGAATGGTGAAATCACATTAAAAAAATTAAAGGAAAATCCAAATTTCAAAATACCGGTAATTGCTGTTACTGCTGATGCAGTTGTTGGTGCAAAAGAAAAATATATAAATCAAGGATTCTTTGATTATGTTTCTAAACCATTTAATAAACAACAAATAAAAGAAAAATTAGATTTGGTATTTAAAAATAAAAAAAATGACTATATACAAGAAGAAAGCAAGTCTATTGCTACCTATGTATTTGATTCGCAAAAAAATGAAGAATATGTAATAAAAGATGGGAAAAGGGAAGATTTTAAATAAAAGTTCTTTTGTTATTATACTTCTTTTTTTGTAAAAAATTTTATTATATTGACAATATAAAAAAATATTATAGAATATTTAAAAAATAAATAACTTATTGTTTATTATTGAATTAGGGAGGTGATTTTTTTGAATAATATAAAAGTGTTTTTAAGTGATTGTGATGGAGTATTAACAGATGCCGGCA
>NBJMC04201__coassemble_2155_pt1 | contig 9292 bp, 8 predicted proteins | sample NBJMC04201__metabat2_high_PE_001 | metagenome-assembled genome bin NBJMC04201
TAGGAGAAGAAGCAAAATTAGCTCCAGCTTTTATTAATTCTTCATAATCAGATTGGCAAGCACCTGCTATTATAATTAATTTATCATGACTTTTTTCAAATTTTCTTGCTTCTTTAATAGCTTTAACAAAATTATTACTATTTTTATACGCACTTATATTATTTTGGCTTCCTTTTTTCTTATAATAGGCATCATGTCCAGTTATTACAATTATATTTGGATTATATTCTTCTAACCAATCTCTGATATATAATGGTACGTTTTCCTCTGTTTCATTTATTCCTTTTGCCCAAATATTGGCTTCTTTATAATAATCTAAACATCTATTTAAATAATCTAAGTCACTATCTAGTGACCTCTGTTAAGTATCTATTTAAGTATTTTCTATTTCTTATATATAACATTATTTATATCCATGTTAAACTATAGTTTTTACAATTGATAATTTATGTAATGCTCTAGTCATAGCAACATAAAATAATTTTAGATCTATTATACAATTTTTATCAAATTCATTATCAACTAATATTACACCATCAAATTCTAACCCTTTAGACAAATAACTTGGTAATATATTAATATCATTATTATAATTCAAGTTATCACTTGTTATCAAATTTAAATTTATTTTATCTTTCAATGCAACATATAATTTTTTTGCTTCTAAATTTGATTTTGTTATAATAGCAATGGTGTTATATCGTTTTTTTAATCCTCCAACCATATCTATTATATCATTTATTTTACATTTGTTTAAATGTTCAACACTATCACCATGTCTTATAACTGGTATTGCTTTATCTAAATTAAGTAATTCATTTATCCTATTTGCTTCGTTCATTATTTCTATAGTAGTACGGTAACTCTTATTTAATTTAAGAATTTCCAAATTATTAAATATATCATTTAAACATTTCCAATCACTAACACTTCTATATGAATAAAGACTTTGTGCTAAATCACCATATATACTAAATGTTGCATTTTTAAACATTTTTTTTAAAACATAGAACGCAAATTGCCCATAGTCTTGTGCTTCATCTATTACAATATGTCTATATTTATCAAATTCGCTACTACCATTTAATTTGAATTTTATATATAGCATAGCAGGTATATCCTCTACTTCAATAATGTTTTTGTTTATGTCTTTTGTATCATAATTCAAATTATTTAATATTTCAATATAAATATTTTTGACTTTTTTATTTAAAACTGTAAAATGTTTTTTTAAATGTGTACCTATGTTATTTTTTAATTCATTTATAACTTTTTTATCTACATCATCCTTTATTAATTTCGAAATTATCTGATTTTTATTAACTTCTATATATTTGTTTAAAAGTAATAAGCATCTTTCAATTTTACTTTTGACACTTTCAAACATATTTTTATTTAAATCATTATAAATATCTAATATAATTTTCTTATCTATTATTTTTACATTGTTAATTTTCAAATCATCATTTGGAATTATTTGCAAATTGTCAAAATATTCATCAATAATATTTTTTAATTTTAATGAAACTCTAAATTTTGAGTAATCATCTTTATCAGTAATTTTATCAAGTGAATTAATTATTTTATAATCTTCTTTTACATAACTTAAAAATAATTCATCTAAAGTATTTTGAGTTACTCCATTAACATCTAAATCCGGAAGAATACTAGAGATATAACTTACAAAGAATTTATTTGGACCTATTACCATATAATCACTTGGTTTGTATAAATCACGATTATTATAAACTAAATATGCTATTCTATGTAGAGCAACAGTAGTTTTTCCACTACCGGCAACTCCTTGTATAACTAAATTTTTATTCATATTTTCTCTTATTATTTTATTTTGCTCACTTTGTATAGTAGAAACTATATTCTTCAGTCTATTATCTGCACTTGCACTTAAATATGGTTTCAATAATTCATCGTTGCTTACTGTATCAACATCATTAAATCCAATTAGCTGACTGTCTTCAATAGTATATTGACGCTTTAAAATAAGTTCACCTTTGACAATTCCTTCTGGTGCATTATATTGTGCAGCACCAATATTAGAATCATAATATAAACTAGATATTGGCGCGCGCCAATCTACTGTAATTATGTTATTATCATAATCAATAACTCCCTTTTTACCAATATAGCAAATATCGTTAATATCACTTTTAAAATCAATTCTAGCAAAATATGGTTTTAATTTTGCTTTTTCTAAAGAAGCTATTTCATTTTCTAATTTAAATTTTTCTTCAAGCATTGCATCATAATCATATTTGTATATTTTTTTCAAATTAGTCAATTTTAAATTAGTATCATCTATTACTTCATCGTATTTATTTAAAGTAAAACTCAAATGGTCTAATTCTGTTTGCATATATTCACCTCCGAAATTGTCTTTAAAACATATCACATTTTACACGAATCGCATTATTTTGTCAATTTTTTAATATATATTGTGTTTTTTATACAATCATGATATTATATAGAGGATTTTAGGAGATGAAAATTTAATATGAAGTTAGAAACCTTATTTATGTTTGAAAAAAAATATAATTTACATAATAGAAAAATATTAAATATTAATTATTGGGATTTTTGTAGAATGAATATTTTTTATGAACTAAAATCTAAATATGAAGGTACAAACAAAGTCGCAGATATATGCAAAAAAACAAAATTAAAAGATAAAAAAATTTACTTTAAACAATTTTTTAGATACACTTTTTTCAATAAAAAAAACATTGATTTATTATTTTTGTCGGACCCAAGAAGAACAAAAGAATTAGATAAATATAAATCAATTTTTATTGATCCTATAGCAATTAATTTATCTTCAAGATATAATTGTATGACTATTGAAGAACCAAGTTGGAGAGCATGGGGATATGGAATGCCACCTCATTTTTATCCTACTACTTCTTTAAATTTAAAATACATAGATTTATATGAATTTTATTTTCTAATTAAAAAAAGATTTTTCGACAAGAAAAAAAAGAAAATTATTGAAAATGAATTAGATTATCTTTACAAAATTATATTCAATGAATTTAACATAGATATTTCTTATACAAAAAATGTTTTTACAGATTTAATAATTTACTTTATTGTAATGGATAAAACTTATTTTAAATTAATTAAAAAATTAAATCCCAAAGTCGTTCTTATTAATTATCGTCCAACTTACTTCAAAGTATTGATTAATTCTATATGTAGGAAAAACAATATACCGACAATAGATTTACAACATGGGGTTATTTCAAAAAATGATCCTTTAGAAAGAAAAAATCCACTTGGATATAATTTATACTCAACATCCGATTATTTATTTGGATATGGAGAAAAGTTAGTTGATAAAACCAACTTATGTTTTCATGACAAAAACATAAAGTATGTTGGATATCCTTTTTTAGAAAATAAAATTACCTCCAAAATTAAAGTCCCTAATTTCATGAAAGAAAATATCAAATATATTTTAATAATATCACAATCAATATCTGGAGAACAATTTGCAAAATTTGCCACCGATCTTGCTGATAAATTAAAAAATAAGACTGATTTTAAAATTGTTTTTAAATATCACCCTAATGAATTATCAAAAAAACTTTTCAATACTAAAAAGGATAATATAATAGAAATTAAAACTTTAGAATATGATATATATCAATTACAAAAATATAGTTACTGTCAAATTGGTGCTTATAGCACAGGTTTATATGAAGGATTATGTTTTCAACTACCTACAATTATTTTAAAAGACTTACCCGGTGCAGATGGAACAATAGAAATTTTAAAATATATTAAAAAAGGAGTTTATTGTGTAAAAGATGCAAATGAACTATCAAAAATATTAGATTCTTTAGAAAAACCAGAAAAAAAAGATATAGACTTATTATGGAAGTCAAATTCACTTAAAAATATTGAAGAAGAAATCAATAAAATAATTAAAAACTATGATAAATAATTTACCATAGTTTTTTATATTTTTCTAAAAGGGAGTTTTTTCTTTTAACATCTATGTAAGGATTAGAATGTTTTAATATTTTTTCTAGTTCTAAAATTATAAATTCGTAATATTTATATAATTTATCATCTTTTTTTATTTTTTGTTCAATAAACTTTGAAGCAAGATTATCAAGACCATTTAGATAATAGTATTCCCATTCATCATATAATTCAGGATAATGTAATAACACATCATTTTTAACATTTAAAGCTTCTTCTATTATTGAAATATTTTTCAAAGATAAAGGTCTAGAAGTTATTGAATTTTCATTTTTTCTAATATAATGATACCCTACTTTTGAAGTAACTACCATCTTATTAATAGTTTTATAAAGTTTCCAACAAAAATATCTATCTTCGCTAGTTGAGTTAAGCACAAAATTAACTTTTTCTAAAACTTCTCGCTTATACATTTTGTCCCAACAAGCATGTGAAACTTTCCCTAACAAAAAATATTTTTTAAGTTCTGATGAATTATATATTTTTATATTTTTATTGGTATAAAAATTTCTTTCAGTTTTATCTTTTTCAATTATATGAATATTACAATTAGCAACTTCACATTCATTTTCTTGAAGTAATTTTACTAAAGTTGAAACCATATCTATTTCTATAATATCATCACTATCAATAAAACAAATATAATCTCCTTTTGAATAATAAAAGCCATTATTTCGTGCCGCAGAAACACCTAAATTCTTTTGATTAATTATTTTTATTCTATTATCTTTTTTTTGTAATCTTTCACATATTTCTAAAGATTTATCGGTACTTCCATCATTGACTAATATTACTTCCAAATTATTATAATCTTGATTTAAAATACTGCATACACATTTTTCTAAATACTTTTCTACATTATAAATTGGTACAATTATAGAAACTAATTTATTAGAATTCATTATTTATATATTTTAAAAAATAATCAGTAGAAGATTTTACAGCTTGTTCTTCTATCAATAATTTTTTCCACTCTTCTACAGTTACCCATTTTGCATCTTGTACCTCATTATCATTAAATTTTAAATCTGTAATATTTATATTTTGTTTTAATACCCATACATCAACATAATCTTTTTCTCTTTTATAAGATGCAATTAATTCTAAATTATCTATACTTGGAGTAATATCCAATTCTTCTTTTAATTCTCTAAAAACTGTTTCAATGCTAGTTTCACCTGCAATACAAGCTCCACCTGTATTAGTCCACATATTAGGAAACTTTTTTCTATTTGCACTTCTTTGTTGTATCAATATTTCATTTTTGTCATTAACAATCCATATATGGATTGATAATCTATATTTGCCATCTGGTACAGCATTTCTTTCACAAGTTTCCCCTGTAAGTTCTTTTCTATTATTTAATAAATCTACTAATTCCATTTTAATCTTCCTTTCTTTTATTCGTTTATTAAATTTATTTAATGAAATAAAACAATTTTCATTAATCTTAGTAGCTAAGCTTTCATCTAATGGCTTTGGTATTTTTTTACTACCATATATACAATTATAGCATAAATTATTACCAAGTTTAAATTTTAAATGTTCTTTTCTTAATTTTGTTATTGTTGAATTATGCCATGCAGATATTATATCAACTTTGTTTAAATCGGCATAAGCTAAATAATTTTGAAAATCTGTACAACAAGCAGTTAAGTAACCTTCATAAGAAACATTTAAAACATTAAATAAATAGTGACATGGAATCACTCTGCTTGATTGTATTTTATTATTTTCATCATTACATTTTAAAAATTCACTTTCAATTGGCATCATACCACTTTGATTTCTAACATTTACTATAATTACTTCATCACAATAGTTTGAAAAAAAATGTTTTATTTTTTTTATGTCATAATCAGTATATTTTGTAGCGATGTAAGAAACAAAAATTTTTAAATTATTACAATATTTTTTCTTATAATTATAAATATTTTTTAAATTATCCATTACAGTATCAAATTTATCTACATTATGGATAAATTTATAATCTTCACTATTAATTGCATTTATTGAAAACTTAATACTATTTAGTCCATTAAAAATTAATTCCTTTAATTTATTAATATCAGCTAAAATACCATTAGTTGTAATATATATATATTCATAACCAATTTGTTTAGCATAATTAATAGCATCAGACAATTTTTTATATAATAAAGGTTCTCCTGTAGTATAAAAGCCTACTTCTCTAATTCCTACTTCATATCCATTTTTCAGCAATTTACATAAAAATTCAAAATTCATTTCTCCTCTAGGTCTTGTCATTTTACTGTTAGCACAAAATATACATTGACTATTACAATAATTAGATAGCTCGATAAGCATATTTTTAGGAATTGGTGGATATAAATTATAGTTACATTTTTCAAATATTTTTTTTATTTTTTCATCTAACATAATCTCTTTTTCATTTCCTTTTCTAAATTACTTTCCAATCTATCTTTTAAAACAAACATTAAATATTTTCTTAAAATTTGATATGATTTTTTAAATTCTTCTAAATCATCAGAACTATGGAAAATATTATCAAAAACATAATTATCAATTTTTTTACTATATTTACTTCTAATATAAATTTTCAAATTATTTAAATCACTATAAACATCTTTTTTCTTTTGAGGGTGATATTCAATTTTTTCATGATTAAATTCATAAATTACAACAATTATTTTATTATTTTCACAATCTTCTGAAAAAACACTACTATACTTTTTGTCTATTTTCCATCTTTCTTCATCTTCATATAATTCGTAAAAAAAATCTTTAAAATATTCTTTAAAATCTATATCAAAATAGCCAATTATATTTACTTTATTTTTCATATCTAATATAATTTCTTCTTCAAATTGAACTGCTGGACTCCAAATAATACCTAAACTTAACATAAACAACACCTCATTTTTTTAATTTATATTTATGTTTTAAAATTTCTTCAATAATCAACCAATCAATTGGCTCATCTATTTCATAATAAGAATCATCATTCATTATGTGGGTACCAATTCTTCCATATAATCTACATTTGCCTTTTAACAAGTTTTCTCTTGAAATTACATAAATAGATCCATTTTCGGCTAATACTCCATCCCAATCTTGTCTCCTAGGCCTTTTTCTTATATCATGTCCTATTTCCTTAATAGTTCCATCTTTTTGCAAATTCCAATAAAACCTTTTTTGAACTACTGTAGACAACACACTATCAAATTTTGGATGAATTTCTACGCATGCGTTTATATCTTCTGTAGTGATTAAAGGATTTGTACACTGAATAAATACCATATTTTCATAATCTACTTTTGATGTAAAATCTAACATGACATCTTCTGTTGTAGCAGTATCTGTTGCAGAGCTTTCACTTCTATCTACCACAACAATTTTTTCTTTATTTTTTTTATTATATTTTAAAACAACATTTTTAATTTCATCAGAATCAGTTGATATATATACTTTTTCAATATATTTACTATTTACAGCAGCATCAATAGACCAATATATTAATGGTTGTCCTGCTATTTCTTTTATATTTTTCAAATGAATAGATTTACTGCCGCCTCTTGCTGGTATCATTGCTATATATTTATTTACCATTTTAACTTCTCCTTATTACTTAATTCTACATCTAATATATCTTTTGTTTTGTATGTTAAACACATATTTATACTATCTAAATTTTTTCGTAATTCCTGTAATTGTTTAGGAACTATTGACGCTTTTTGATCAGTTCCTTTAAGTTTATTATCTAATGTAAAATGCCTTTCAATAAAATTTGCACCTAAAGAATATGCAGCAATGTCTATAACTATACCTTGATGATGTCCGGAATAACCAATTGCTTTTACCAAATTAGAATATTTTTCTTTTAAATAAGAAATTTCTAATAAACATACATCTTCTTCTTTTAATGGATATGCAGATGTACAAGCGTATAAAACCAAAGAATTATTTCTTTTTTTGTCAATAAAGAATTTAACAATTTTATCTATATCTGCTTTTTTAGTCATACCAAGAGATAAATGAATTTCTCCATCAAAATTGTCACAAACAAAAGATAATAATTCAAAATTCATATTGCAAGCTGAAGGTATTTTTATGATTTTAGGATTTAATTTTATGATTTCTTTTGCAGATTCTATATCAAATACAGAACAGCAATAATTTATTCCCACTTTTTTACAATATTCATTTAGAATTTTATGTTCATTTATATTAAATTCTAAAAATTTTCTATGTTCTGCATATGTACTACCAAAAGAATTTTCAGCATTTGGATGTGGATAGTTATATATATTAGGTTTTCTTTGTATCCAAGCATTTATATCTCTTTTTTGAAATTTAATATAATCAGCACCATTATTTTTTGCTGCAAGTATCAACTGCTTTGCAATATCAATGTTTCCCATATGATTGCAACATGCTTCGGCTATTATAATAGGTTTAGTCATTATTTTCCTCCATTAAAATCTTTTTATAAGTATTTACAATATCATCAACTATATTTAAAAATCCATTTTCTTTAAACCAATTTAAAGAATATTCAGGATCCATACTTATAGTTGCTTCATTCATAGTAACGGGTACATAAGGTATTTTAAAAAATAATGCAATAGCCAATCTATGTGAACCATCAATTAATCTAAATTTATTATTTATAACAATTGGAAATTCATCACTAAAACCATGTTTTTTAATATTATCAATTAAATCTTTAAAAGCTTGCTCATTTTCTGCTTTATTTCTAGGTATAATTGCTTTTTGAGATACTCTAACTCTTTGCATTCTATTATAAGTATCCCACCAATCATTTTTATTATTAATATAAGATTCTATCGTTTTATATCGAACCATAAGATGTGCATTATATAAAATGTTTTCATTTATCATTGAGTTTTTTAACAACCAAATTGTTGGGATTTTTACAACTATATTTGGAATACTAAACAATTTAATTAAATCTTCATTCATTTTGATTCTTCTCTCTAAAACATTTATCTACAATTTCCCTTATTACACCATAGCCACCATTAGAAGAACATATATAATTACAAACATTCTTTACTTCTTTACACGCGTCATTAGGGCAACATGAAAAACCAACTATTTTTAAAACTTCTATATCATTTATATCATCACCAACATAAAGTATATTTTCATAACTTATATTATCATCATTACAAATTTTATCAACAATTTCCTTTTTATTTAATACCCCCATATATAAAATATCCATTTTTAATTTATCAGCTCTATTTTCAACTATTTTTGTCGTTTCACCAGTTATAATTCCTAT
>NBJMC04201__coassemble_2157_pt1 | contig 9284 bp, 8 predicted proteins | sample NBJMC04201__metabat2_high_PE_001 | metagenome-assembled genome bin NBJMC04201
TTATATTTCCCTACTTTATTAAAATCATATTCACCATTTACTTCAACAGTTATTTTTCCACCAGAATTATCAGTTGCTACTACATCTTTTAATAAATCAATTTTATTTCCAATAGTAGTTGTTAATTCTTTTTTATATTTAATAACTGGTTTTGTAGTATCAACAACATTAATTTTAAAAGTATATTCGTTTTCTTCATCTTTTTCATTAATATATTTGATTTTTAATTCTTTTTCTCCAAGAACAGATGTATCTATTTTAACATTATCAGTTATAAGTTCACCATTACTAACTTTTTTTATCAAAGATAATAAATAAACTTCACTGTTTAATTCAAAATCTAAATTTTCATATAATTCAATATTTGTTTTAGGTGTATTTAATAAATTATTTCTACTAAAAAATATAATAACAACTATCCCAACAAAAACAACTAAAATCAAAATTAATACAATATATTTTTTTATAAATTCAACAACATTGGTTAACTTCATAACAATTTCACCATCCAAAATCAAATAACCCGACTCAATTATTAATTTAATTATACATAAAAAATATATATCTGTCAATTTTAGATTATAGAATTCATTCACATGTATTATATATTTGTTTGAATTCATCTATATATTGATAATTTAACGCTTCATCTTTTGTTACGATTGATTCATCAAGTCTTTCTTCTATATCTTTTCTAGTATTATTAGCAACTTTTTTACCTTCTTTAAAAATGACTTAAATTCTTAGCGAGTTTTATAGTTGCAAACTTTCCTATATCAGCAATCGCTATTTAAATATCATATATATCAATAGTATAATTTTTTTAAATCAACAACAATATTTTCTAGTTTCCTTAAATAATTATAAAGTATTTTTTACCTCATAATTATAAAATTCATCGCCGAAATATTTCTTATTATAATAACATATAGCTTCTAAAATTAAATTTGAACTAAAATTTTTATTAGATAATTTTTCTAAAAATTTTTCTTTACCTAAAGTTTCAATTAAATAACTAACTATTAAATAAGCATAAATATAACTATCATAATCATGCATACCAAATTCATTTTCTAATTCATCCATAGAAGGTATTTTACGTTTATGAATATAATTTTCTAATAAATATTTAATTCCTTTAGAATAAGTACCATCTAAATATTTAGCAATCCCCTCCGTAAGCCATTCTGGTAGTTTATCATATAAATTATATTGAATAGCATGAATAAGTTCATGAAATATAACTTTTTTATATTCATCTTTACTCCATTCATTAGAACCATGATTATCTTTAGGTTCAAAAAAATTTATAGAGTTATCCTCATCTCTTTGACAAGCACACATATAAGGCGGAATATTTTTAAATCCCCTATTTTTCATATTATCAATTAAATCTTCAATAGTATCATAAATATAAATATCAAAATCTAAATTTTCTAATGATTTGCCAAAAAATGAAAAAATTTCATCCTTTTTAGAATTAATAATCTTTTCAATTTCTTCTTTATAATTTTTATTACGATTAAAACAATGAAACTTCATTATTCCACCTCTTATTATAGCATCATTAAACTCTTTATTTTAATTTTCTCAGGTTTTTCCATATATTTATTAGCCCACTTTACAAAAGATTCAACTTTTATTTTTCCAATATATTTTAAATCATAATCTTTAATATTTTTCGGCTCAGCATCAAACATAACAATTTCATCGTTTGCAGAGATAAACCATCTTCCATGAACTAAACAATTTCTTATTTCATTTTTAGAATATGTCACATCATCAATACATATTTCATCATCATTACAATAATGGGTAACAACAGCATCTATATATATTATTAAAGGAAATATTTGAATAAAATCGGGATTAAGCATATCTAAAAATAATTTAATTTGAAATGATTTGTCCATATTTTTTATATTATTATAAACTGATTTGTCATTTTCATTATATGATTTAGGTGTTTCAATATCATTAACAATATTAGCTATTATATCAGTTATTTTGTTTATACTTAAATCTGGATTACTAAAAAATTCAGCTGATAGCATTATTTGATTGTTTATAATTAAATTTTTAAATCCTGGTATTGGAATTACCTTATATAAAGAGTAAAACAAAAAAGCTTTAGGATCATATTCTATTAATTTTGAATTGTATTGTTTATACGTATTTATAATACTTTTTAATTTATTTTTTTGCTCAGATGTTAAATGATATTTAGCAATATTCCCATTAGAAATTGCTAATTCATGCAATTTTTTACTTTTTTCTAACAATTCTTCTTTTGAACATTCTTTGATATTTGAGTATTCACAAAATTGTTCAATTGTTTCTCTATTCATCTTATTATTAAAATAATAATGAACAAAAACTATGTTGTCTAATTCGATATCTAAATTATCACTAAATATATCAAAATTTTCAGGAATTTCAAAACTAGTAAACAACAAATTTTGTTTTTTACTAGCAATAGTATTTAAAATTTTTATCAATTGTTTTGTATCAAGTTTTAATTTAAGTGGTTTAATCGGTACACCATTATTTTTTTCTTTTGGTGTCCGAATATCTTTGAATTCTATTTGAATATATTTTCCATTAAAAGACAATTTAAATCTTTCAAAATTTTCAGCATCATTATGATTAAAAGCATCTCTAATTAATTGAACTAATTTTTTATTAATTATATTATCATCATTTAAAAATGTACAACCTTCCTTCAAACCTAACAGATCATTTTCGCTTAAAAAATTGTCTTTATTAAGTAAGTAATCTTCAATAAAAGAAAAACGTCTTAAAAGGATATATGTAATATATACTCTTTGCATTATAAGATAATAATCATTCGTAATTTCATCTCTTCTCCCATTATTATTCATATATTTATAAAACAAAAAATTAAAGCTTTTATCACAATTTTTCATCGAATAATATTGGATGAGAGCATAATCTTTTAAATAATTAATCATAGTTTCTTTATTCATAGAAATCACTTTATCACCACCTTTACAATATTAATTTTTTAAGAATAAAATTATACATTTCTTAATTTTATAATAAAATTTAATAAGATTATATATGTAATTAATTTATTTGTCAAACTAAATAATTTTTAGTTTTTATTTGTATAATTAAAATGTGATATAATTTTGATATAAAAGGAGATAATATATGCAGTTAATTAATTTAAAGGAAAATGAAGAATATTTAAAAGAATACATAGAATTATGTTCAAAAGAATGGGGAACACCAAAAACAAAAGCACAAATGGAACAATACATTAATAAAAAAATTAAAAATATTCTATCAGGTGAAAATGTAATATCTACACTTGGATTAGTAGAAAATAAACTTATTGGCTTTATATCATTATTTAAAATAGATGGAGATGAAAGAACTGATTTAACTCCTTGGTATGCTACAATGTACATAAAAAAAGAATATCGTAATAAAGGATATTCTAAAATTTTAAATAATGCAATAATAGAAGAAGCAAAAAGATTAGGATACAAAAAAATATATTTAAAAACTAACTTAACTAATTATTATGAAAAATTTGGCGCTAAATTTATAGAAAAATTAACTAAAGAAAATCTATATTACATTGATTTAAAATAATATTTTTAATATATTTAAATCTTTTCCACAATATTATTCATCTAATGATAATGTTACAACTACACTACCACTACCTAAAATATTTTTTAATTGTTGCTTATCAACATTATCTATTTTACCCAGTTTAGTAAGACTCCAATTATTAGTGTCATAATAAATAACAAAATTATTACCTTGATACAAAATTAAATCACCAGATTCAGTTGTAATATTTTGATCATTTCGTGGTAAAGAAAAATCTAATTGTCCTACTTTTTCCATATTACCATAATCATTCATATTAATTGTTATATCACTTTCCTTTAATTTTTCAATTAATGCTTGTGTAGATGAATTATCAACTAATGTTGCAGTTAATTCATAATTATTAATTTCTAGTTTTATTTTCATATTATTACATTCCTCTTTTTCCATATCATTATTTATTTTTTCTTTATCAATTATTTTAAATACAAAAAATCCTAAAATAAATATTAAAACTAAAATAACAATTTTATTCATAATTATTCACCATAAAATATTTTTAAAAAATGCCCCTATTTCTAGGGGCTCAGGGGGAAATCTAAATATCAGTTCGTAACAATTTAACAATTGGTTAAAGTCTTATAAAATAAGGCTTTTTCATTTTCTTAATTTTATTAAAGTTTTTTAAAATAACTTAATTTTTTGCCATTAGTATCTAACTTTGGTATCTAGGATTTTTTTGATAATTCTTTTTCTTCTTTAGCAATTCGTTTGTTTTCATCATTTACAGCATTAATGATTTGTGATAGAAGATCATATGTATAATTATATAATCTTTTTATTTCTTGATCTTTACCATTTATCTCTTCATCTAGGATTTTAGAAGAATTTAATATATATTCATTAGATTTATCATATTTCAACATATTATATATTTCCATAGTATTTATATTTTTATTTTTTAAAGATATCGTTTTACTTTTTTTACCATCTACTTTAATAATTAATGAATCCCCATTTATATCTAAAGAAAATATAACTTTATTTATCATATCTTTTCCACCTCTTTCTTATAATTTCTTCACCACCATCAAGTATTTCTGCTACATCCTTTAAAATATTTATTTTTTTTGTTTCATTTTCATATTCTAATGCACCACTATTTACTTCAATATTATCATCCACTTGTTTCAATATTATAACATTATCTACATCCAAATTTACAACCAATTCTGGCTTATGAGTTATAAATAGAACTTGCTTATTATCACTCATTCTTCTCATAATATTTATAACATCAGATTTTAATTTTAAATGAGATATATCGTCATCTGGTTGGTCAACAATATAAAGTTTATTAGTTTTTTCATCAGCCAGAACATCTAAATAAATTAAGGCATTTTTCCCTTGAGAATTACCATTTGGAATTTTTTTGTCATTAAAATATATATGTGTTTCTTGTTTTAATACTTTCTTATTTAAATAATCTTTAACAGCTTCTTTATATATTGTTTCAAAATCATCCCCACTATTTTTTAATGATTTTTTTAACTTGTTCTCAAAATCACTCTTATTAAATGTTTCAAGTCTTTCTATAGATGAAAGATTTGAAAATGGAAAGGTTAAAATTTTGCTAATATCACTTTTAGTGATCTTTTCACTTAAAGTTTTGGTCACAAAACTATATTTTCCTTCTGGATTAATCTCTCTATTAACCTCAATTGTTTCAAATGAATCTAAAATTTTATATTCTTTTTTGTTATAATCTTTTATTTTTTTTATAATTTTATTCTTTGACGTTACAATATTTTGCTTATACTCTATTAGTAAATTTTCTTGAGTTTCAGCTTTTTCTTTATTGTCTTCTTCATATTTTGAACATATATTTTTAATTTTTGAAATAATAGCTTGTTTATATGATTGTTCTTGATTTTTTATAGTATATTTTATTTTTAATTTAACTAATTTATCTATGATATTATTTATTATTCTTGAATCTTTAAAGCCTTTTAAGTCATTAATTTTTTGTAATGAAATAATTATGTTATTTAAACTTGTATATATAGTTTTATAATCATATGTTTTTAAATTAAGATTATCCGTAATTCTTAACAAATAAGTTTTATCTTCTATTTCTGAAGGTATTGATATATCATAATCTAATTCAGTATTTATTGCTTCTGTATTCTGGTTAATATTTATCTTATTAATTACCCTATCAGCATAATCCATTACTTTATTTTCTATTTCTGTATTATTCAATTTTTTAAATTTATTTTTAAAGAAAGGTATATCTAATAATTTAGTGCCCGATTGAAATAATTCTCTAATTTTACCTTGCGAGTCATAATGAATTTTTTTTACTTCTTCTTTACTAAATGAATCAATTTTTAATTTTAAGTTTTTCATATAATTTTTATATCCAGTCTTTTTAGAAACAGACTTTATATTGTTAAATGTTGGATCAATTAAATATTCTAATATTAGACTTTTTCCAATACTATTATCACCAATTATTACATTTAAACCTTGAGATAAAGGTATGGTATACTGCCTGCCATTTATAGACAAGCTAATTTTATCAATAAACGGTTGTTTTAATTCATAATATGCAGTAGTAACTCTTTTTGAATCAGTTAAAGACATCACTAAACCTTTAAATGTTGGTAAGCACTTTAAATAACTGTATTTTATATCACTTTTATCTTTTTTATCTTGCTGAGGATATACAGACCAATCATGACAATCTGTACCAGTAATGTATCTCAAATTATCCAAATCTTTTTCCTTTTTATAATCTTTTAATATTCCTTCAACTTTTCCACTTCTAAATTCAACTGCATCAAAATAATCAATACCAATTATGTAGTCAAATTCATTCTCTCCAATCTTTGATAAATTTTCATTTTGATTATTTGCTCTTATACCACTTTTTTGATGTGCTATTAATAAAACATTAGTATCTATCTGTTTTAAAATATCTTTATATGTTTTTTCAGTATATGCATTTTCTTTTTTATTATCAAAAGGTGTTTCTGCCAATACTCTAGGTATTTCCTTGATTTTTGAATAATCAGTATCATTAAATATAGTAATTATGTGTATTCTTTGTCCTTCAAATTCAACATCAAATTCAATTCCTGGTAAAACCTTATTTAACTTATCTCCTTCAAAAGATTTAAACTTATTATACATATCTATATCAAATGCATTATGATCGGTAATAGCAGCCATACTAACACCATTTTCTATCAATTTATTAACTAAAATATTTATATTATCAATAGTATTAAATTTTACTTTATCACCATCTTTTGTACTTGCAATACTATGTATATGAAAATCTACTTTATTTAATTTTTTTACAATATTTTCATCCTTATTAATCACTTTTGTCACTTCCTTACTACAAAAAAACACCAATACAAAAACTTATAAATTATAAGCCTGTACTAGCGCTTCCTTTTTATATAACTATTATATCATAATTTTTTTTAATTGTATTATTATATGACACAGTGACACTCTGTTTGTGAGTATCCTGCAAGCATTTATAGTGTCATAGTGTCATAAATCTATTTTTATCTTTCTACTTTATAAAGTATATCATATTCATCTTCAGTTGGTTCTTCCCATTTAGATTCTAGTTTTTTCATTAATCCTTCATCCAAGTAGAAATCAGAGAAACCATTATCATCTAACACTCTTTGATTTCTTTCTTCAATATTATATTTCCAAGTATCATCATCAACACATACATAATGTATTTCACAATCTATTCCATTATTTTTATAGTATTCTTTTATTTCTTTTCTATCTTTACTTGACCAAAGTCCTCTTTCAAAAATTACATTAGCACCTGCTTTAGCAATTTCACCAACTTTTTTTGTTAAGTACTTATTTAATCTTTCTGAAAATACATTATAAAATTCTCCTTGCTCATTATTAATAAGTTCATAAGTAGCTTCATCTGGTGAGATTATTACCGCATTTAATGAATCTTTTAATTGTTTTGAATAATAACTTTTGCCACTACATATCTTACCACATACTAATATTACTTTTCCCATATAGACCTCCTTATCTTTCTTTTACTAATCCATTTGGTGTTAGAATATAAAGAGAATTTACTACTTCACTAATATACTTTCTATCATGAGATACACTAATTATAGTACCTTTATATTCATTTAAAACATTTCTAATAACTGGATTTGATAATGGACTTACATTTCTTGTAGGTTCATCAAGTATTAAAACATCACATTTATCTAATACTAATTTAACAAGAAATAATTTTGCTTTTGTCCCAGAACTTAAATCTTTAAGATTACTAATCATTTCATCCCTAGTAAATTTCATATTTCCTAAAAACATTCTTGCTTTTGTAATTTCATCTTTACTACCATTTGGACATATAAAATCTAATACATACTTATAATTATTTAAGATGTCATCATAAGTTTGTGGCATATACCCAACCTTAATATCATTTCTATCTTTTAATTCATTATAAATTAATTTTATTAAAGTAGATTTTCCAATACCATTTTTACCTATGATACATAAATGCACATTACCAATTACATCTAACTTTATGTTTTTAGATAATAACTTATCAGATACTTTTAACTCATCAATATTTAATTTGATTATATTCTTTGTTCTTGGTATTTCAACATCTTCGAACGAAAAATAAATACTTTCTTCAACATCTGGCACTTCAGTTAATTCAGTTTCATCTAGTTTTTTCTCATGTGATTTTAATGAATGCATTTTCTTTTTTAAAAGTCGAGCTCCATGTGGATCTGCTCTTGAAATTGTATTTTGTTGATATTCAACTTTTTGCATTATTCTTTGTAGTTTTTCTTTTTGTTTGTTAAATTCTCTTTTTTCAGATCTTGCAACTTGTGTTTGTTTTTCAATTTTTCTAAGTCTTTGTCCAACATAAGTATCATAATCAATTTTTAATAATGTATGCCTACATTCTGTCTTCTTTTTTATTTGTTCTAAATGTAAAATCATATTCGCTGTATTAGCGAGTAATGTTTCATCATGTGAAACATAAATAATTGGCTTATTTGTATTATTGATAAATTGTTCTAACCATTCTAATGTTTCAATATCTAAATCATTAGTAGGCTCATCTAAAAATAAAATGTCATATTCATGTAATAATAATTTCAAAATACTAATTTTAACCTTTTCTCCACCTGATAATGTTCTAATTTTTTGCTTTAAAATATCATCAGTTAAATTTATTAATTCTAAGTACTTATATAGATTATTAATTTTATCATAATAATCACTTTCATCAATAAACAAAAACTCATATACACTTTTATCTAATTTATCAGTACTAATAGATTGTTCTAGATAACCAATTCTATTTCCTTTCAGATTAATATTTCCACTTATTTCAGCATATTCGCAAATACCTAAAATTGATTTTAATAAAGTAGATTTTCCGTTTCCTTCTTCACCGATAATGGCAAGTTTATCACCATTATTTAGTATTAAATTTAAATTTTTAATTAAATATCTATCACTAATAGATATAGTTAAATCCTTTATTTCTAACATATTATGCCTCCTTTTTTTGGCATAATCAAAGTTTATGCCATACTTATTTAGTTAATGTTCTCATTTTCTCACCTTGTATAATATAATCAGTTCTTATTTAAAGGACTGAATGTATT
>NBJMC04201__coassemble_2177_pt1 | contig 9230 bp, 10 predicted proteins | sample NBJMC04201__metabat2_high_PE_001 | metagenome-assembled genome bin NBJMC04201
TGAAAAATTTTTACTTTTTAGACCTAATTTTAATAATGCATTATAGACTTCTTTAAATCTTTCTGTTTGAATTGCTGCTTTGTTTAGTGTTTTTATACCTTTTTGGGCTACATCTTTGACTTTAATATTTGCCAAGATAAACACCTCCTATTCTCTAATTACCTTCTCCAGGTTTAGTTGTCATTAATTTATACAATTTAGTATTCGTAGGAAATTTATTTATAAATGGAACAAGTGAACTACCTACTTTTAATAATCCTTGCCCTGCACCTACATTTGTTATATATCCCATCTGTAAATCAGATATATTTAATAATTTAGCAAGTTCCAATCTATCTGTACTTGCTTGATTAAGCATAACTATAAACTCTGAATTTGCTAACATTGTTCTAGCAGTATGACTTTGTAGTAAATCATCTACATTTTGTGTTATTCCGGTACAATATGCACCATATTTACGAACTCTTTTCCATAAAGTAAATAGAAAATTAGCAGAGTATTCGTGTTGGAATAACAAATATATTTCATCAATAAAAATAAAGGTATTTCTACCTTTACTTCTGTTCATAGTTATTCTATTTAAAATACTATCAAGAACTACTAACATACCAATAGGAAGTAATTGCTTTCCTAAATCCAAAATATCATAACATAGTAATCTATTATTTGTATCTACATTTGTATTTTTAGCAAAAGTATTTAAACTTCCATCTGTAAACAATTCAATAGCAAGTGCAATTTCTTTTGCTTCTGGCTCATTTTGTTTTAAAAGTTCTTCTCTAAAATCCTGTAATGTCGGAGGTGTTCCTTGATAATTCCCTTGTTGAAAATGTCTATAAACCGAAGCAGTACATCTATCTATAATAGATTTCTGTTTTGGACCCAGATTACTTCCTCCAATAAGTTGCTCACATAAAGACAATATAAACTCTGATTTTAATATTACAGGATTTGCACCATCTCCATACTCACTATTCAAATCCATTGCATTAATGTGATTATTACTTGTTGCTGATATATGGATTACTTCTCCACCTAAAGCATTTATTAATTGTGAATATTCTCTTTCTGGATCAATGATTATGACATCTGCATTTGGATCACGTAAAATTACAGATACTATTTCATTTTTACCTGTAAAAGACTTACCACTACCAGAAACCCCAAGTATAAACGAATTACCATTTAGTAATTGTCTTCTATCAGCAATAATCATATTTTTACTTATAACATTTTGTCCATAATAAATACCATTTTCGTGATTTATTTCTTGAACTCTAAAAGGCATAAATACTGCAAGCGATTCGGTAGTAAGAGTTCTTAAAGTATCAATTTTTCTTACTCCAAAAGGCATTGCAGTATTTAATCCGTCCATTTGTTGATATTTTAATATAGAGAATTGACATAAGTGTTTCCTTGCAGTAGTTAATAAACTTTCTGTATCATTATCTAATTGTTCTTTACTATCAGCAGTATGCACCATAGTTAAAACACATATAAACATTCTTTGGTCACGAGTAGTCAAATCATCTAAAAATTCTTTTGATTCTATTCGTTGTTGTTCCATATCGTATGGTATAACAGCACTAAAATTATTATTAGAATTTTGTCTTCGTTGCCAATTAGTTATGTTTGTTTCTACACCTAATCTTCTATTTTCTACCTCTCTTACGGCTTCATCCATAGGAACAGGAATTACATCAATACTCATCATCATATTTCTATTTAAGTCAGTTAGTTCTGCCACCATATTGTCTTTAATATAACTTGCATATTCTTTTAAAAATATAACTCTGCCATATTTGTTTCCCATTTTAAAATAATCTTTTTCAAATTCAAAATTATCTGGACATATAAAATCTTTAAAACTATGTCCTTTTCTCATATTTTGTATCATATCAAAAGTAAAAGCATTTTCCTCGCCTTGTCTATAAAAATCGTGTATCAAACGTAGTCTATCTTGTGCTTCTAATTCAATACATTTTGAACCTAATTGTGAAAAATGATTTATCAAATCAGCACTAATTCTTGTAAAATAGTTTCTTGCTTCTTCTACATTTTTTTTATTAACAGATATTGTTAAAAACTTTTCTTGGGTAATTCCATTTGCTCCTGTTGCTTTATCTAAAAGCATTTTGTTGTATTCTTTTCTATATTCATCCAATTTATCATTTGCTAATGGTAGTAATATATTTTTTTCAAAGTCAATTTTATTTAATCTTCTATTTAATATAGTTATTTTTGTAGTGGCTCCTGTATCAAATGAATTAAGCAATTCTGAATATTCTAAAAACATACCCTCTTTGTCACTTCTACTTGCCACTGCATAATTTATATCTGTAAAACGATAACATTTTGAATATTTATTTTTTCCTACTTGAAATATACCATCTTGCCATATTCTTGTAATTGGAATAACATCTTGCACACCTTTTGGAACTATAAATGCTTCCTTGTCTTGCTTAAATAGTGTTTTTAATGTCTTCATTCTTTAAATCCTCCTTTTCTAACTTATCTTTTAATAATTCATAATAAAAATTAACTGGTTTAAAAGTTAATTTTTTTGGTATTAAAAATTCTGATTTTATATATGCATATATGAACTTCTCTGCCGGCATTCCATTATAAGTAATAAAACCTATTGCAGCGAACGGACTTGCTCCTAAAATACATACCCAAGATAAAGTTTCTATACCAAAATTATTTTTTAACAAAAAATAAAGTAATACTGCTACTCCACAAGCAAGTATAGAAAAAACGAACTGTCTTAATGACAGTCCGAAAAATATACTTTCTGTGTAATTTCGTATTTCTCTATTTATTTTAACTTCCATACTATTACCTACCTTTCTTTATCTTTTTTATTTTGTATAAATGTGTCTGCAAGATTTCCACCAGATATTACTTCTTTAAAATCTTCTTTTGCTTTTGTTAAATCATTATCATAGTAATAACCATAAGCCCAATCTATTTTATTGTCTGTAATTTTATAGTAAAAGGCAATTACATATTCTTTATTATCATCACTTTTTCTTTCAACTAAAGCAATAGGCTCATTTCTTCTATAACCAACATCAAGAACAATAGCATTTTCTAATTCTCTTGTTTTTTTAGAATCCATACTAACTCCCGTAAACTTTGCATATTCTTCTTTGATTTTGTCTTTATTTTCAATTACCCATTCTTCAAGCATTTCATAGGCTGAATACTTTTCATTCCTATATTGTTCACTTTTTAAGAACTCCACTGCAACCATACTACAAAAATCATAACTTATATCATTTTCTGGTGTTGAGGATTTTGAAAGCATATCGTTTAATAAATCATAACCTAAAACGAAAGTAAAATAAGATTTTTCACTTTCTACAACTGATTTATCAACATAAAATTCATCAATATAATCTCTTACGTTTTGTTTTAGTCCTATTGTTTTTAAAGATACAGTTTCTATTTCTTCTCCGTTAATATAATCTTGTTGATTTTCGTAAATATGCACCAAATTCTCGTTGTCATTATCAAGATTTTTATCATCTGCTTCTATGACATATCCTTTATATTCCATAGTTTTATATAATGGTATTCCTTCAAAATATTTCATAACATCAGGTGTATCAAATCCTGTTTTATTATCCAAATATTCCTTTGTTATTCCATTATCTGCACAATATTGCAAATATTTTTGAACTCCATCTTTATATTCAATATCATTTGGATATAATTCATTGATAGAATTCCAAATACTATAATGAACATTGTCTGTCATATAAATAATTTTTTTACCTTCTTCTAAATAATTATAAATATAATTATCAAAGTTATAATCCCATTCTGGAACATTTACATATCCACCTGAATATTCTTTTGAATATGGAGTAAATTCTATTGCTTCATCTACACCATCACTTGCTAATATATAAGTTTCATTTTTTTCTGAATCAATTAATATATAATCAATTTTCTTATTTTGATGTTCCATTGATTCCATTAAAAAAGTTTCAATATTTTCTTTTATTTTTTGTATTCTTTCGTCCATTTGACACCTCCTATAATCCCATCATTTCACGAACGACTCTATCTGATAATTTTATTGTTCCTACAAGCACTAACATATTAAAGACTAACTCTCCAATATATTTCCATACTTGAGTAACTGCTGCTGCATTTGCGTCAACCACTGGTGGCGAACTTGCAAACAGTGAAAATATAATACAAGAAAGAACAATAATTGCTCCCTCTAAACAAACAGCACAGTAAGACTTGATAAAACTTTTACCAACGCTTTGTGTAGGCTCACCTGCAAATGTTGATAATGGTATTGGTGCAATCGCAGTATATAAATATAATTTAAAGAATCTACCATATACTGTTAATATCATTATGAAAGATAATACTGTTATAAATAGGCCACCTATCAGTGTTACTGCCCATAATGGAATAGACTCAAAAAAGCCACAATCTTCAACTGCTGTTATTATTGTTTGTGGCAATGTTGTACTTGTAGTTCCTCCTAAACCAGAAGCAGTAATTATAGTTGAAATTACACCTTGAACTATTTTGAATAATGAAAGCATTAAATCAAGTCCATAAGTTACAACTATTTTTGCTATTGCAAATCTAATAAATAGTTTTAATGCGTGTTCTGGCTTTTTTACTTCTGCAAACGAGCCACAAGTCTTCATAACACCTACTACAAAAAACAATACTAATAACGCAAGACCAATCGCTTGTAATGCTCCGTGAATATTCAGAATTACTTGCCATATAGTCCCACCTTTAAAAGTTTCTGGAGTTTGTGTCACTAATTGCCATATTTCACTTAATTTTGAATTCCAAGTATCTAGTGCATTTTGTAAATTTTGCACTACCCAATTATCACTCAATAACAACACCTCCTTGTATAAATAAGATGAGGGCAAGTAATAATACTCGCCCTTTGATAATTGTTATCCTGCAATCATATTTAATATTTCTTTTGCAAATGTGATTATTATTCCACCTGCAACAGTCAAAAATCCATTTGCTCTTTGGCTTGGATCGTGACTCTTTAAAGATAATCCTACTTGAACTATACCAAACCCAAGCAAAATCATTCCTATTGCTCTAATTAATCCAAAAATAAAATCAGATAAATTATTAACAACTGACATTGGATCATCGGCTGCTAAAACATTCATACTTGTTCCAATAGTTAGAGCAAATATACATACACCTAAAACATAGGCTTTAAATATTTTTTTAACTTTATTACTCATTTTTAAACTTTCTTTTTTCTTTTTCATTATTTCTAATCTCCTTTTCTTTTAAAAAAATCTTCTATTTCTTCAGAAGTAATTAATTCATATTGTTCTGTTATTTCTTTAGTTTCATCAAAATTATAATTATCTAAATTATCATCAATAATAATTGAAGCAATAGCATTTTCAGTTCCTCCGTGTAAATAAGGTTTTTCTTTTCCATCAGTAGTAAATGCAACATTTGGATGTTTTAAAATATCGTATTTAAAATCCATAATCGGTCTTTCGCCTCTAATAAATAAAATTGCATATTTATTATCAAGTAACCTTACTTCATCAGGAGTAAGTAATTCTCTACCACTAATCTGATAATTAGTTGAGTAATTTCCACCTCTACCACTACTTTTGCCATAAGTATTAGTATCAATAGTTTCTTTACCTAATAACTCTGATACATATTTGTGCGTTGATTGTTCATTTCCACCAAGATACAAAAATTCATCACAATTTCCAACTATACTTTCCCATTGCTTTTCAAATAATGCTTTTAATTGTGCTAAATTTTGTAAAATAATTGATACTGATACTTCTCTTGAACGCATAACTGATAAAATTTTATCAAAGTCATCTGGCAAACTTACATTAGCAAACTCATCCATAACAAAATGGACGTGTACTGGAAGACTACCTCCATATTTGTGGTCTGCTAAAAAAAACAACTGCTGAAACAGTTGTGTGTATAAAATACTAACTAAAAAATTAAAACTTGTATCATTATCAGGAATCAAAGCGAACAATGCAGTTTTCTTTTCTCCTAAAGATGGTAAATCTAATTCATCTGTTGCAGTTAATGAAGCAAGACTTTCAAGATTGAATTTCTCCAATCTTGCTGCAAGTGTTATTTGAATAGATTTAAGAGTTTTTGCAGAGCCACTATGATAATCTCTATAATATTTAACTGCTATATGTTCTGGCTCTCGTTCTTCTAATCTATTAAATAATACATCAAGAGGACTAACATAACTATCATCATCTTCGTGTACTTCTCCTGCTCTTAACAATTCCATAACCATAGGGAAATTTTGTTCTTCTTCTGGTGCTTCATATTTCAAATAAAATACCAATGCTAATAACAACATACTTGCAGCAGTATCCCAAAAAGGATCATTGCTCTGACTTCCTTTTGGTGTTGTTGATTTAAAAAGATTCGTTACTAATTTTTGGACATCATTATCATCCTTTAAATAGACAAAAGGATTGTAGCAATGGCTTTTTTCCATATTTATTAAATCTAGAACTTTAACTTCATAACCTTTTCTTTTTAATAATCCTCCAACATCTCTTGCTATCTCTCCTTTTGGATCAAGAATAACCATAGAAGTATTGCATTGCATAACATTTGGCTTACAATAAAATCTTGTTTTCCCTGCACCACTACCTCCACAGACTAAAACATTTAGATTTCTTCTGTGTTTTTTACCATTTAATCCTATTACTACATTTTGTGTTAATATTTTATTATTTTCTATTGGGGTTTGCTTGTATTTTTTATTTATTTCGGTTGCATTACCCCATTTTGCAGAGCCGTGTTCTTCTCTCCTACGATAATTTTTTTTAGTAGATATATATAGTGTAATTGCCATTGCATAAACAACAATAAACACTAGAATGACTTTTAAAGAATCATCACACCAAGTAAAATGAAAAGGATTACCTATAATATTGGAAAAATCCTTTATTATTTGTGGTAATCCTCCATTTACTGATGGTGCTATCAAAATTCCTAACCATATCGTAGGTATCAATCCAATACAATAAACCCACTTTGGATAGTTAGAATCTGTATTCATCTCTCCTCAAACACCTTGTGAGAACTTTTTTTTTAACTGGGGCATCTATTGCTCTTAATAAAACTTCATCTACATATTCTGTATCTTTGCCCTCTTGAATCAATTTATTTCTAAATGCATTTAAAGCATTGATAAGAATACCTAGTTCATATTTATCAAGTTCTAAAACTTTAATTTCCTCTTTCATAAATTCCTCCTATCTTTCGTGTTCCTTATTTTTTTGAGTTTTAGAAATTGTTTCAAAATAAGCACTCATTCTTGTATTTATATCTTCCATAACACTACGCATAGAAGTCAATTCATTTCTTGCTTCGCTAGAACTCATATTTTTAAATGAATCTGGAATTGAAATGTTTATATTGGATACATCAATTCCATATTTTTTACAAAGCATATAGGCTGTAGAATTACACTTAAAGTTATCTAATTCTAAACTACCACTTTCTTCAAGTCCTACTCTTGTTAATTCTCTGGCTAATTGTTTAAATATTTCTGGTGTTTCTCCACCTCTTTGGACATATAAAGCATTATCACTTTTATTCCATTCTACAACACTGTTATTACCATTTTGAATATCATCTACTGCTTTTATATCAACAGGGCAATCTCTTAATAATGCAGTTAATTTAACTTTATCATCATAATTAATTGATTTTGGTTTTTGATTAGAAGTTGTTTGTGAAATATCAAACATCTTTTTTACATTATAAGAAATCCCAGAAGTACCATCTGCTCTTGTAAAAGAATCTCCTGGCTCTAATATTTTAATTCCATTTTCGCCCTTTTTTATAAAAGCACCTACTTCTTTCCAATCATTGAATTCTTTTAATTGTGTCGCAGTAGGAAGTGTTGCAGTAATTACAAGTGCATTACCAACAGAGTATTTGTCTAGTCTGCCTTGAACATCTAAATACTGTTTATATTTATTAACATCTGATTTAATTTCATCTGCCATTTTATCCATCAAATCATATACTTCTTGTCTTTCTTGTTGTTTTTTTTCTATCCAAGCATTTTTATCAAATGGCTTTTTATTTTGAGTAGTTTCACTACCATTGGCTTTTGCCATTATTTCATCCAAATCATTCATATTTTATTACCCTCTTTCTTTTGATTTTTTCTTTTTTGATTTTGGCTGTTTGTGTTTAGTTGTCTTATTTTTTTCTGTTTTTTCATTTTTAAGTTCAGACTTATCTAAATCTCTTTCTTTCTTCTGTTCTTCTTTAATTGATCTTATTTCTTCTCTAACAGAAGGTTTATCAGATTTAGTACCCTTGTCTAACTTGTTTTTGTTGTTTAAGGTAGGCTCTAACGGAGGGTTTTTTTCCGTTTTTGCCAATTGGGGGTTTGACATTTCATTTTCCTCCTTATTAATTGGTTTAGATAAAATGTCATCTACAAGTCTTTCTTCTACACTTTTTATAACAACTCCCTTGTCTTTGCTATCTTTTGTCTTTTGAATTTCACTTTTAATAGAAGCCTTATCATAAGTAGAAAGATTAAATCTATCAACAATACGATTTATTTTACTTGCATCTTCTGCACGTACCATAATATCTACCATACCATCTACACTTTTACCTTTACTCTTTAAAGCACAGAATAATACTCCATATCTTTTGGCTTCTTCAGTAAACTTTTTTAAATCTTCTTCCTTTACAGTAAATACTTTAAGTTCTTTCCCAGATTTAAGCATATTAGTAAGTCTTGTTTTTCCCTTTGTTTGTTGTTTGTCTTTTAATATTGCCACTAATAATGCTGCAATATTTTTTGCACCACTTCCACTTAATCTTACTGCTACTTCAAATCCTTGCAAACTCATTCTTACAATAGATTCAGCAGCGTCACCTGATGTGTTCATTTTTTTCTACCTCCTTTACTTTTATATTTTCATCAGATAATTCTTGAAGATTTTTTTCTATCTTCTTACTTCTTTCTAATATATCTTTACATAGCACCACCTCCTTTCGTAATGGAGTAATTTCTTTATTTAATTTTTTTACTATTTCTTTACTATGTCCTGCTCCTCCGCAATGTACCATCTACATATATTCCATTTGGATTTATTTTTAATCCTTCTATACATTCTTCTAATAATACTGGTTTATGACTAAATTCCACTTTTTTCTACCTTTTTTATATAATG
>NBJMC04201__coassemble_2254_pt1 | contig 8978 bp, 6 predicted proteins | sample NBJMC04201__metabat2_high_PE_001 | metagenome-assembled genome bin NBJMC04201
CTCCACCACTTTGTTTAGGTTAGATTGCCTCGTAGCCAAGCGGTAAGGCACCACACTTTGACTGTGGCATGCGCTAGTTCGAATCTAGCCGAGGCAGCCATTATTATATGTCCCGTTAGCTCAGCAGGTAGAGCATTTGACTTTTAATCAAAGGGTCACAGATTCGAGTTCTGTACGGGACACCATTTGAAATTTAAAATCCTTTATAATTAAAGGATTTTTTTGTGAACAAATTGATAATTTTAGTTATTAATATTTTTCTTAGTTTTAATAATTATTTACTTAATCACTTTATTCATAATATATATTGGCTTTGGCAAATTATTGTCATAAGCAAGAAAGTGAGGTGTAATTATTACTAATATTGAATTAAAGGACAAATTGCTAGATATAGCTAAAAATTATAAAACAATCTATGGTATGGGTACTTGGGGATGGTTAGTTACTAAGCAAGCAATTGAAAGAAAAACTAAAGAGAGTTCATGGTGGACTACTACTCGAGCAAATAATATATCAAAAGTCATTGATAAAGGATATTTTATGTTTGATTGCATTGGCTTGATTAAAGGAATATTATGGGGATGGAATGGCTCTAATAAAATATATGGTGGGGCAGGCTATAATATTAATGGAGTTCCAGATGTAAACACAGAAGGAATGCTTGCTAAATGTAATAGTGTTACAACAGATTTTAGTAAATTAGAAATAGGCTCATATTTATGGATGAGTGGACACTGTGGAATTTATATTGGCGATGGTTTGTGTGTAGAATGTACTCCTGCTTGGACAAATAATGTTCAGATTACTGCCGTTGAAAATATCGGTAAAAAATCCGGATATAATTCAAGAAAATGGACAAAGCATGGGAAAATGCCTTATATCACATATGAAAAAGAAAAACTAAAAGAATATGAAGTTATCGCAAATACAATTCCAGTCTATTCAAATTCTCTTAATGCAAAAAATCAAACAAATTCAAACGGAAGATGGGAAAAAGGAATTTATTATATTTTTAATGAAGCAAATGGAATGATTAATATAACAAAAAAGCAAAATACAGCAGGAGCTTGGATTAATCCAATAGAAAATAAAATTGAAACTTCTTCTCAAGAAGAAATAAAAGATAAATCACCAGTAGTAGATCAAGAAATTACAGGAAATAAACCGGTAATAGAAGAAGAACTAGAAAATAAACCAGTGGATGAAGAAGCAATAAAAGAAGAAAATTCTGATAATAGTGATGAGAATAAAGAAATAAAAAAAGAAAATATTTTTGTAAGAATATTTAGAAGTATAATTAATTTTATTAAAGGAATTTTTAAATAAAAACTCTAATTAAGAGTTTTTTTGGTATAATATATATAGTTATCTTTTGAAAGTAGGTATGTTTATGGATAGAATGAATGAAATTATAGAAATTTTAAATAAAGCAAATTATGAATATTATGTATTAGATAATCCTAGCATAACTGATCAAGAATATGATAGATATATGCAAGAATTGATAAAAATTGAATCTAATCATCCAGAATGGTCTCGTGATGATTCTCCAACTAAAAGAGTTGGTGGGGAAGTAATCAGCGAATTTAAAAAAATTGTTCATGAAAAGCCAATGTTATCTTTAAGTAATGTTTTTAATGAGGATGAAATAAGATTATTCGATGAAAGAATAAAAAAAGAAGTTAAACCAAATTATGTATGTGAACTAAAGATAGATGGCTTGTCAGTCTCTTTATTATATAAAAAAGGAAAACTAGTAAGAGGTGCTACTCGCGGTGATGGCGTAACTGGTGAAGATATTACTCATAATGTTAAAACTATAAAATCTATACCTCTAGTTATTAATAAGCCTATTGACATAGAAGTTCGTGGAGAAATATATATGAGTAAAAAAAGTTTTAATAATTTAAATAAAAAACGTGCTATGAATAATGAAGAATTATTAGCTAATCCACGTAATGCTGCAGCAGGTAGTGTTAGGCAATTAGATAGCAAAATAGCCGCTTCTAGAAATTTAGATTGTTTTATTTATCATTTGCCAAATCCTAGTGATTATGGCATTAAAACACATTATGAAGCGCTAAAGTTTATGAAAGATTTAGGATTTATTGTTAATCCAAATATAGAATTAGTTGATAATATAGATGGTGTTTTAAAATATATTGATAAATGGACTTCAAATAGAGAAAAATTACCTTATGAAATAGATGGAATTGTTATTAAAACGAATGATTTTAAACAGCAAGAATTATTAGGATTTACCAGTAAGTATCCTAAGTGGGCTACAGCATATAAATTTCCAGCTTTAGAAGTTCTAACAAAGTTGAAAGATATAAAATTTACTGTAGGAAGAACTGGACAAGTAACACCTAATGCTGTATTAGAGCCGGTACGTTTAATGGGATCAGTTATTTCCAGAGCTACTTTACACAATGAAGATTATGTTTTAGCTAAGCATATCAAAATAGGAGATGTTGTTTCTATTCGTAAAGCAGGCGATGTAATACCTGAAGTTGTTGAAGTAAAAAAAGATAGAAGAAATGGCACGGAAATAGAGTTTAAAATGATTCATAATTGTCCTATATGCAATTCAGAATTAGTTAAAAAAGATTCATCTTATTATTGTATTAATGATAAATGTGATAAAATAAAGATTGAAAATTTAATTCATTTTGTTAGTCGTGATGCAATGTATATAGAAGGATTTGGAGATAATATTGTTGAAGATTTTTACAATATGGGTTATTTAAAAAATGTAGTTGATTTTTATGAATTGAAACAATATAAAGAAGAACTAATGGAATTAGAAGGTTTTGGAAATAAGAGTATAAATAATTTATTATCAAATATTGAAAAAAGTAAAAATAATTCTTTAGAAAGACTTTTATTTGGTTTAGGAATTAGATATGTGGGTAGCAAAACTGCAAAAATATTAGCTAAAAATTATTTAAATATTGATAATCTAATACAAGCCAGTTATGATGATTTGATCAAAGTAAAAGATATTGGCGAAGTAATAGCAAAGAGTGTAGTAGAATATTTTCAAAGCAATCGCCAATTAATAGAAGAATTAAAAAAACATAATATTAACATGTCATATTTAGGTAAAACTAATGTAAACGAAAATTTTGCTGGAAAGACTTTCGTTTTGACTGGAACTTTATCTTCAATAACTAGAAATGAGGCTAAGGAAAAAATTGAAGAATTAGGTGGAAATGTAAGCGGAAGTGTTAGTAAAAAAACGGATTATGTTGTTGTTGGTGAAAATCCCGGAAGTAAATATGAAAATGCATTAAAATTAGGAATTGAAATATTAACAGAATCAGAATTTTTATTAAAAATTAGTAAATAATATTTTCAAGTAAAGTTTTTTTTGATATAATGTAATTAAAATAAACGGAGGTTGAAATTATGAATAATGATTTAAATAACATATATGGTGTTAACAATGATTCAACACTAGATCCTACAAGGGAGTCAAATCCAACAATTGAACCAACTCCAATGCCAGCAGTGGAACCAAATTCAGTGCAAACAGCAGAACCAGTTTCAATGTCAGCAATGGGTCCAACTCCAGTGCAAACAGCGGAACCAGCTTCAGTGCAAACAATGGGTCCAACTCCAGTGCAAACAGTAGAACCAGTTTCAATGTCAGCAATGGGTCCAACTCCAGTGCAAACAGCGGAACCAGCTTCAGTGCAAACAATGGGTCCAACTTCAATGCCAGAAATAAACTTAAATAAAGAAGATATAATGGAAGAAGCATTATCTCATACTAATCAATACAGTCCTTTTGAGGCACCAAAACAAGAAGTAAATATGGAAGTAAAAAAATCAAATAACAAAGGTGCATATATTTTAATTGCTATAATTATGTTAGTTATGTTACTTTTTATTATCTTCTTACCACAAATTTCAAAGTTGTTCGGATGGTAAAATGACTATTAGTCATTTTTTTACCCAGATAGAGAAATTAATAAAATAAAAGGAGGTTAAAATGACATTTAGCTACATTGTTGAATTAGTTTTAGAAACAGGTAAAAAACTTATCGATGTTTTAATAGTATGGCTAGCTCTGTATTATATTTTAAAAAACTTAAGAAAAAATGTAAAAATGGTTTTGTTGTTTAAAGGTATTTTAATTGTTTTAATTTTAAAAGTTATAAGTGATTTATTAGATTTAGTAACTATTGGATTTTTATTAGATTATGTTATAGAGTGGGGACCTTTAGCGTTGATAGTTATATTCCAACCAGAGATTAGAAGTGTTTTAGAACAATTAGGTAGAAGTCAGTTATTAGGAAGACATAAAGTGTTAACGGTCGATGAAAGAGAAAAAATGGTTTATGAAATAACTAATGCATTAGATTATTTGAGAAAACAATCAATTGGAGCGTTAATTGTTATAGAACGTGATAATAGTTTGAACGATTATATAGAAAAATCAAAGAAAATATATGCTGAAATTTCATCAGATTTATTGATATCTATATTTTTCCCTAATAATCCATTGCATGATGGTGGATTAATTATTCAAGGTAATCGTATAACAAGTGCTGGAGCAGTTTTTCCTACTAGTGACAATTTGAAAATTAGTAAAAGATTAGGAACTAGACATAGAGCAGCTTTAGGAATTTCTGAAGTTAGTGATTGTATTTCAATTGTCGTATCAGAAGAAACTGGTAGATTATCAATAGCTATTGAAGGAGAATTATATTATAATTTAACTTTGGATGAAGTAAAATTGAGATTACTAGAAGAATTACAACCTAAAAAAGATACATTTATTGATGAGGAGGAAATAAATGACGAAGAAAATAAAGATAATATTTAAAAAGATCGGCTTGTTTTTCTCTAAATTAATAGATAAAATATTTGTAGTACCAATCAGTAAATTAATCTTGAAAATAAACGAAAAGTTTGATAAACCAAGTAAAAAGTTTGAAAATTGGTTATCTCGTTCAAATACATTGTTATTTATATCTTTATTGATTGCTATTTTCACTTTTATAATTATTGATCAAAAAATATTGACTTTTTCTGAAAGTTCAGCAGAAGTTTTAAATATACAAAACATCAATGTTTTATATGATGAAGATAATTATGTTGTAGAAGGTATACCAGATAATGTTGATATTACTTTAATTGGTAGTAAGGCTGACTTATATGTAGCTAAACAATCTCCAACTAATGAAGTTGTAATAGATTTATGGGGATTAAAACCTGGAACTCATAAAGTTGATATTCAATACAATCAATTAAGTAATGGAATTAAATATAATATTAATCCATCAGTTGCAACAGTAGTAATTTATGAAAAAGTATTAGCAACAAAACCTTTATCTGTAGACTTATTGAATCAAGATGCTTTAGACCCACGTTACTTTGTGGAAGAAATGAAGTCAACTACAGATACAGTAGTAATTAAAGGTGCTTCATATAAAGTTGAACAAGTAGCCACAGTAAAAGCTTTAGTTGATGTGAAAAATTTACCAAATTTTGAATTAGGCGAAAAAATAACTGTTTCATCTACTTTAAGAGCATATGATAAATACGGAAATGTTGTAGATGTTGAAATAAGTCCTGCAAATACTGATGTTGAATTAAAAATATCATCATCTAGCAAAGTAGTACCAATTCAAGTTGTTCCAAGTGGTAAGGTAATTTATAATAAGGGTATAAGTAATTTTATTATTAACAATAACGAAAAAACAACTGTCACTATTTATGGAGAAAGTAGTGCTTTATCTAACATAGAATATATACCTGTATATATTGATGTGGAAGGTTTATCTGAGGACACTCAATTTAAAGTTGATTTAGAAAAACCAAATGGTGTAAAATACATGGATACTAATAGTGCTATTATTGATGTCAAATTGAGTAATGATATAAGTAATGTGGAATTACAAGATATTGCTATATCACAAATTAATTTAGGAAGTAATTATGGAGTAACTCCAGTCGATCAAGATAGTGTAAGCGTTAAATTAAAAGGTGTATCTGATATAGTAAAAAACATTACAGCTTCGGATATAAAAGTATATGTAGATCTTAAAGGATTGGGTGTTGGAATCCATGATGTTGATATAATTGTTACAGGAAATGATCCAAGAGTTGAATATTTATCTTCAACATTAAAAATCAAAGTACAAATTTATGAAAAATAAAAAATCAATATATTAATTATATTGATTTTTTTGATAAATTTTTTATTTTTTCAGTATTTTTAAAATTTAATTTAGCAATTTCTTTTAGTTTATCAAAACCATATTTTTTAACAATTTTAACTCCTAATTCATCAACTTTATCACTAGCTCCTTTAATTAAGAATGTGTCAATTGTTTCTCCTAATTTATCAAATTGTTTTAAAAATACATATCTACTAATTAAGGAGGCACATGCCACAGATAGACACTTATCCTCAGCTTTAGTCATAAATGTAATATTTCGAATATGATTTGTTCCTTTTAGATAATTATAATATACATAAGGTTGAGCAAATTGATCAACAACTATATAATCAGCTTGATATTTTTCTTTTAATTTACTTAATACTTTGTTATGCAATATCGCTTTAACTTTATTCATGTTCATATCGTCAGTATAATTTTCATTATATTCTTTATTTGATAAAATAATACACTCATAAGGTATTTTTTTAATTATTTTTGGAACTATTTCTAAAATCTTTTCATCGGTCAATTTTTTAGAATCTTTGACTCCTAGTTCTTCTAAAAAAGGAATATTTTCTTTTTCTACATAACTAGCAGTAACAACAATTGGACCAAAGTAATCACCGGTTCCAACTTCATCGGAACCTATAGTATTAGCATAATATATTTTAGGATCTATTTTTTGTACTATTTTTTCTTTTTTCTTTTTATCATTGCTGTTAGTTATTTCTACTTTTTTAGTAGGATTTAAATGTCTTTCCATTTCTTTCCACATATTTGCATCTATATCGGCACTTACACCTTGAAAAACAGCTTTACCTGAGTTATATAATGTAACTACTGTATCAGCTTCATCAGCTTGAAAAATTGCGTAATCCGGAGTTTTTGGTCTTTTTTTGTCCTCAAAGTATTCAATCATTTTTTGCTTAGTATTTTCACTAACTTTTAAAGTAATAGTCATATAAAATCACCTAAGTTAATTTTATCATATTTAGATAAATAAAAAAAGTGTTTCAAACACTTTTAATAGTTATATAAAGAGTCATTACTTGACATTAGTAAATTATATAAAACTTCTTCTAATGATGTTCCTTCTACATTTTTATACAAATTAGTTAAAATTTCTTGATAATCTTGTTCTGTTATTTCATCTAACTCAATGTAACTATTTGGCTTGTTTATTTCAATATCTTTGTTAACATATTCTGTTGTATCAATATTTATTTTAAAATTTGCACTTTCTTCTGGTGTTGAAATGGTTAAATTAATGTTAGTTTTTATATTTGTTTCATTATCATTTATTTTGTTTGTTACAAATTTAAGATTAGTATTAATGATATTTTCATCTGATTTTAAAGTAAGATTTGCAGTTTTATTATCTTTATTATAATTTAGAGTAATTTCTGTATTATCATTAATAATTGAAACAGTTAATTCATTGTTTTGATATTTTCCAGTTAAAATAGTGTTGTCTTTTTCAGTAATATTTAAAGTATCTATATTTTCATAACTTGTATAATTTATTGTTTCATCATTATTAATTAATTTGAACCCAACAAATTTATTTTTGTAAGTATATATTATAGCTTTACTTATATCTTCATATGTATCATTTTTTTCTTTTTTAAATGAGCCATCATTTTGAAGTGTAAATGTATATCCATTACTTTCAACAATTAATTATGTTACTTCTTTTTGATAAGTTATTTTGTTTACTTTAAAATTTCCTAGGTTAACCATAGTATCTACTTCATCAATGGTAACTCCATCTGCACATATATCAATATATGTATCATCTAGCATAGCTTTTAGTTCGCTAGTTGCACAATAAGAATTAATTCCGCTTAATATCATCTCTGCTTCGGATTTTCCTGCAGTCAAATTAGTGTCATCAACACTTTGATTTCTATTTTCTTCTAATGATTTTATAATTTCCTCTTTAGTTAAATTTTCACCACCATATTTTACTAATAAATCAATAAATTTTTCATCAGCTAATATTTTATCTATAATTGATTTTCTCATTGTATTGATAGTTTCACTATCTAAAATATAAGTATTGGCAGTTGCATTTAATTCTTTATTGTTAACATTTATTTTTTCATTAGTTTTTTCAAATTTTTCTTCAACAAATGAATTATTTATATAATCAATTAATTGATTGAACATATATTTATAATCTTCAATATTTTGATTAATGTTTTCATTATTTTCTTGTTTAAATAATTCATCAAACTCATATTCACCAATTTTTATTGTTTTGCTAAATAAATCGGTTTCTAAAAATTGTTGATTATTAAATAAGTATGTCATTAAATTTACTATCTCTTTGTTTTCGGTACCTAATATCAATTCAAAATTTGCATATTTGTTTTTATAATCCATTTGTGTTATGAAATTTAATTCATAATTTTTTAATTCTTCTAGTTCTTTTAAATCAGTATCAAAAGTAATATTATTTTTAATTGTTACTTTATCAGCTTTAGTAAAATTTAAATTATCTGTTAGCGAATCTGTAAATGTATTAAATTGTTTTTTAACTTCATTTAATGATTCTTTAAATATAGATTGAGGATCTTTACTTTTATTTAGAATAAAGAATATTCCAATTCCTACTCCTGCTAATAATAAGATTAATATTATGATAAATATTATTAATTTATTATTTTTTATATCTTTGAAGTCATCATCAATTTCTGGTTGCATAGGTTGAGTAGGTTGCATAGGCTGAGTAGGTTGCATAGGCTGAGTAGGTTGCATAGGTTGAGTAGGTTGCATAGGTTGAGTAGGTTGCACAGGTTG
>NBJMC04201__coassemble_2307_pt1 | contig 8847 bp, 8 predicted proteins | sample NBJMC04201__metabat2_high_PE_001 | metagenome-assembled genome bin NBJMC04201
AGGAATTATTCATAAATAAACTTATAATAGGAATTTATCATAAATTTAAGACAAATATATAGTTAAACTATTTACAATTTAAAATAAGTCTGCTATAATCTTAAGCGAGTAAGAAATTTACTCCTTGCTTTTGATTACAAAAGCCAATAGTCCATAAGGAGGTGTTAGAATGCGTAAATATGAAATTATGTTTATAGCAAGACCAACTTTATCTGAAGAAGAAAAGAAAAATGTTATTGCAAAATTTTCTAAAATTTTAACAGATAATAATGCTACTATAACTAATGAAAAAGATATGGGACAAAGAGAATTAGCTTACGAAATTAAAGATTTCAAATCAGGTTTCTATTATGTTATTACTCTTGAATCTAATGATGATAAAGCTATCAATGAATTTGATAGACAAGGAAGAAATTCATCAGATATCATTCGTCATTTGATTACAAAAATCGAAGACTAAGGAGGAAATATGAATAGAGTTTTGTTAGTAGGAAGATTAACTGCTAAACCAGAATTAAGATATACTAATTCTAATATACCATATACTAGATTTTCTGTTGCAGTAGATGGTATACCAGGTTCTAATGGAGAAAGAAGAACAGATTTTATTAATACTGTTGCATGGAGAAAACAAGCAGAGAATGTTTGTCAATATTTAGATAAAGGTAGTTTAGTATCCGTTGAAGGTAGACTTCAAACAAGTAATTATACTGATAAAGATGGAAATAAAAGATATACAATGGATGTTCAAGCTGACAATATTAGATTTTTAGAATCAAGATCACAATCACAAAATAGACTTAATAATCAAACAGCTACTCCATATGATTTCCAACAACCATCTAATGATGTTAATATTGATGTGGATCCATTTGCTGATTTTGGTGACAGTGTATCAATCGATGATAACTTTTTAGATTAAGGAGGAATATAAATGGCGGAATTTTATCGTAAAAAGAAAAAAGTTTGCCAAATGTGTGCTGGTAAAAGTGTTGATTATAAAGATGTAGACACTATTAAAAGATATATTAGTAATGAAAGAGGAAAAATCTTACCTCGTAGAATTACTGGCGCTTGTGCTAAACATCAAAGACATATAGCTAACGAAATTAAAAAGGCACGTTTTATGGCTTTAATTCCATTTACTAAGTAAATGGAATTTTTTGTCCATTGATAGAAAGGAAGAAAAAAATGATATATACAGGGGTTTATGAAATAAAATATGAAAAAAAAATTTCTGTTTCAGCAGATAGAGGAATAGGTGTAAATTTTAAGGGTATTTGTATGCCTGCTTTAGCTAATAGAAATATTAAATTACCAATAAAAGATGATGAACAACTATATCTTTATATAGATAATTATTATAATTCAGTATTAAAAAATTTTGATGCTAAAGATGTCATTAAAGAATTACCTAATGACTATGTTTTGGTTGATTATAAAAATAGTATTGATAGAAATATAATAGCATGTTGGTTAGAGTTGGAATTGCATATTGATGTTTTTGATTTATTACCGGGTGAATTTGGAACTATAATAATGACAGTTCAACCAGAAAAAATAAAAATTATTCTTAATACAATTATACAAGAAAGCAAAAAGAATCAACTTATTGAGCAAGATACTAAGAAAAGAGTAAAAAAAAGAATATTAAAATGGGGTAAATAAATATGGAATTATTATCGCCAGCTGGTGATTTTCAAAGTTTAAAAGCAGCAATATTAGGTGGATGTGATGCTGTATATTTAGGTGGAAAATTATTTGGAGCAAGAGCTTTTTCAAATAATTTTAATAATGAAGAAATAATTGAGGCAATTAAATTTGCCCATTTATATGGAGTTAAAGTATATGTTACAGTAAACACTTTGATATATGAAAATGAAGTAGATAAATTTATGAATTATGTGGATTTTTTATATAAAAATAATGTTGATGCTTTAATTATTCAAGATATAGGGATGATGGATTTAATTAGAAAAACATATCCTTTTTTAGAATTACATGCATCAACTCAAATGCATATTCATAATTTAGAAGGAGTTAAATTAATTGAAAGTCTAGGATTAAAAAGAGTAGTTTTATCTCGTGAAACACCGATTAAATTAATTGAAGAAATAAAGAAAAATACTAATATTGAATTAGAGGTTTTTGTTCATGGGGCATTGTGTATTAGTTATTCAGGGCAATGTTTATTTAGTAGTTTAATTGGAAATCGAAGTGGTAATAGGGGTAGTTGTGCAGGTAGTTGCAGACAAAAATACAATTTACTCGTTAATGATAAAAAAGTTAATAAAGATGAATATTTGTTAAGTTGTAAGGATTTATGCACTATAGAAGATATTGGTAAATTAATTGATATAGGCGTTGATAGTTTTAAAATAGAAGGAAGAATGAAATCTCCTAGTTATGTTTATTTAGTTACCAAACTTTATAGAGAAGCAATAGATTCTTATGTTAGTGGTAAAGAAGTTAAAATAGATTTAACTGATTTAAAAAAAATATTTAATCGTGAATATACAAAAGGCTTTTTATTTAATGAAACAAATATTGTAAATGAATATAGGCCTAATCATTTAGGCGTGAAAATAGGAAAGGTAATACAATCGAAAAATAACTATGTTGATATTTTATTAACAGATGAATTAAATATTAATGATGGTATAAGATTTATAAATGATGATGTTGGATTTATTGTATCTGAGATGTTTAAAAATAAGAAAAGAATTTCTAAAGGAAATATTGGCGATACTATAACTATTTATTGTAAAAAAAATGTATCAGGCAATGTAGTTAAAACTTATGATTACTTATTAAATAAAAGGATAGATAATATTTTAAAAACAAATAAAAAAATAAAAATTAAAGGTAATTTAGAAGTTTACGTTAATAATAAAATTAAATTAGAAGTTACTGATGGAAAAAATGATGTTGTATTATACGGTAATATAGTAAGTGAAGCGATTAATAGTCCAATATCTTTTGATAGAATAAAAGAACAATTAAGTAAGCTAGGGAATACGATTTATCAATTTGAAGAATTAAATATAGTAGGAGACTCTAATATATTTATTTCAATTAAAGAATTAAATGATTTAAAAAATAGCTTTGTCACTTTGTTAAATGAAAAAAGATTATATAAATATCCTTATGTAAAAAAAGAATATAGTATTAATTTACCTGATTTTCCTAAAGAAAGAAATTATAATATTTTAATTAATAATATAAAAGATTATGATAAAAATAGTAATTATAGATATATTTATATGGATGAACATTTATATAATAAGATAGATGATGAAAGAAAAGTACTAAGATTAGATCGAGTAATTGAGAAACATAAAGAATATGACAACTTATTATTAATAGGTGAATTAGGAAGTTTAATGTATAAAGATGTACTAACGGATTTTTCTTTTAATATAACCAATTCTTATTCAGTAGCATTTTTACATTCTAATAATGTTAAACAAATATGCTTATCCTATGAATTAACTGATACACAAATTAAAAACTTAATTGATGCTTATCATAATAGGTATCAAAAACATCCTAATTTGGAGTTAGTTATTTATGGCAATTTAGAAGCTATGGTTTCTAAATATAATATTAATAAGAAATATAATGTTACTAATTCTATATTAGAAGATAGATTTAAGAATAAATATCCAATTGTTATTAGAAATGATTTAATGCATATTTATGATTATAAAAAAAGAAATTTAAAAGATCATAATAAATATTTTGATATGGGTATTAATAATTTAAGATATAATAAAGATGTATGAAAATATGTCTTTTTTGTGGATTAAAACAGCCGAGTTGAATATTAATTAAGCAATATTTGATTCATAGTAATAAACAATACTTGCAACATTGTTTAAAAGAAATAAATAAAGTATGTAATGAGGAATTAAATTTAAAACTCAATCAAAAAAACGCAGATTGGGATTGCTTACAATGGCATAGATTTTCTTTGCTTTAATCATATTCTCACTAGTAGTGGGAAAGTTATTAGAAAACTTAGATTTTCTTCTAAACAGAGAATGAAAAAACATATTAAAGCAATGAAAAAATTGAAAGATAAGTCCATTATTGATGAAAAATATATCAGTATGAGAATTAAGTCTTTTAAAGCACATTTAAAATGTTCTAATGAAAAGAGTATGGACAAATTATTATCCAATTTAGATAAAAAAATATAAAATTCGCAAAAATAGTAAGAAAAAATGATTTCATGTGGTAAAATAATATAGATGTGGTGATGATAAAAATGAATAATCAAGATTTAACTTTATTGTCGGAAGGACAAATTTGGGGTAATGATAAAGAATCTCAATTAGAAGTAATAAGAAAGTATGGAACAAAAGCTGCAATCACAGATTTATGTGTATTGACAGGTAGCTATTTATGCGAAGATACAGATTATAATATTTATGAAGATAGTTCTTTAAAAGGTAGAACTAGTTGGTTTTGGACTAGATCTGATGATAACGATAATGATGTCCGCGCGGTCAGTAAGCTTGGTAATAGGTACAACCCGTATAGATACAGACGCGATGGTGTTGTTCGCCCAGCTTTGCAATCTTCTGTAATTTTTTCTCAAATCTCCCCGAACAGAGTGAGGGGATACAACGGAACTGAAGAAGTAGAATATGGAGAATATCCACAATATGCTGCTGATTCAAGAATGCAAAGTATATTAGAATCAGAATATAATAGGGGAATGAATAAAACCGGAAGAAGTTATACATTTGATTCAGTAAAACATGATGATTATGATACAGGATTCAAACCAGTAACTTATGAAGAATATGAATATCAAGGAAAGAGATATATTCGTATAAGAGCAAATTCTGATTTTGATGGAAATAAATTTAAACTTTCAAATGGTGTTGAATATAGAGATGGCGATTGTGTTTGGCTAGAAGTATCGCCTGTAAAATGGTTAATTGATGATAGAACAGGAATATTAGTTTCAAAATTAGGGTTAGTTTCTGGAATAAGATTTCTTGATAGAAATCATAATTATAAAGGTGATTTTAGTAGAACAGAAATGAAGGAATATCTTGATAGATATATGATACGCGATTTGACTCAAACAGCAACATTTACTCGTGTTCAAGATATGACACCAGAAGAAAAAACTCAATTTGAAGAAGAAAGAAAACAAGCTGAAAAAAGAAGAAATCCTTATGGTTTAAAATTTGGACAAGTTAGTGAAGAAGAAATTATTAAGGGTGCAATAGAAAGTGGTGTAGCAGTATTTTTGCATGGGCCTTCATCAGAAGGTAAATCTGCAAGGGTAAAACAGATAGATCCTGATTGTGTAATTATTTATCTAAGAAATGCGACACCAGAAAGTTTAAATGGTAAAAGCGTTTACAATCAAGCAACAGGTGAGATGATTGATGTTAAGCCAAGTTGGTTGAAAAAATTAGAAGAAAAATGTGAAAAAGAACCAGATAAATTTCATATTGTATTTTTAGATGAAATTACAAATGCACTACCAAGTATTCAAGGTATAGCATTTAATATAGTATTAGATAGAGAAGTTAATGGTATTTGGAAATTACCAGACAATGCAAGAATTGTTGCAGCCGGTAATGATATGAAAGATTCATTAGCTGCAAATCAATTGGCAGAGCCATTATTTAATAGATTTGCCCATGTTTATATTAAAACAACTACTGAAAGTTGGTTAAAATGGGCAAGTGAAAATAATATACATCCTGCTATTTATTCATATATTGCTTATAAAAAAGGCGAAACATTAAGAAGTAAATATGATGGTGAAAAACCTAACGCAGATCCAAGAAAATGGGAAATGGCTTCTAAAATGTTATACGCAACAGGAAGCCCAGAAATGTTAAGGGCATTAGTAGGAGAGGATATAACAAGAGAATTTGTACAATTTTGTAATCAACAAGTTATAACACTAGATGATGTAATAAATGAAAATTATACCCAAAGAGACATACAAGCATTAAATACAGCAGAAAGATATGCAACAACTATGGGATTATCACAAGTTGATGATAACAACTTAGAAAAAGTAAGAGGTTTTGTTACAGGATTAGGAGCAGAGTTTGGAGCAATTTTTGATGCTTTATGGACACATGGCGATGAAAGCAAATTGGAAAGACTTGCAGAAGCAAAACTTGCTGAAACGTCAGAAGGAGGTATAAGAAGATAATGGAAAATAAGAAAGAAATATTACTATCATATATAAGAGCAAATGTTACACCAATTTTAGTTGATTTTATATTTGGTAAAGATATAAATGGTGCAGTTGTATTACCCGCCAATGTTGATGTTAAAGAGTTAAATGGTCATTATGATGGAACTGATTTTATGCCACCAAAATGGCTTAATGAAATATTAAGTACAAATGCAAGTAAAATTTTAGTGATTGATAAAATTGATGCAATAGCAAAAGAAGAACAATTAAAATTCTGTGAATTGTTAGAACATAGAAAAATATCTACATTTGAATTACCAAAAAGTTGTGTGATAATTGTAACAGCAAACGAAATAAATAAAGATAAGATAAATGAAGAAATATTCTCATTAGTTGCACGAATTTGAGGTATAAGTTATGAAATATGATATTGCAGCATTAAAAAGAAAAATGCTTGTTAAATATCCCTTTTTTGGGAGTGTAGTGGCAAGTGTAGGTTATAAAGAAAACAAAGATATACCAACCGCAGGTACAGATGGAGAAACAATTTACTATAATCCTAAATATTTAGAAAGTTTAAGTGTTGAAGAACAAACTTTTATATTTGCTCATGAAGTATGTCATATTGCATTTAATCATATCTTAAGAAGTGAAGGCAAAGATCCAGAGTTATGGAATATTGCTACAGACGGTGTTATTAATCAATTTTTAAAACGAGATGGATTAAAAATGGTACCAGGTGGTGTTGATATGGCAGAAGCTATTAATTATGATGCTGAACAGTTATATGAAAAACTATTACAAGAAAAACAACAAAGACAACAGCAACACCAAAATGGAAAAGGTAATAGTCAAAGCGAACAAGGTAATCAGCAACAAAGCAGTGGGAGTAGTCAAGGCGAAAATGGTCAACAACAATATCAATCTCAACAACAAAATAGTTCTAATAGTGAAAACTCACAAGAACAAGATAAGCAATCGCAAGAACAAAGAGGTGGTGGCTCTGGGAAAGATTTACAAGAAGAAAATAAATCAAAGCAAGATGTTGGACATGATACTCATAGTATGTGGGAGCAAGCAGTTAAAAAGCACAAAGAGCAGCAAGAAAAATCTGATAAAAAAGAAAAGAGTGAACTAGAAAAGAAACAAGAAGAACTTGAGGTCATGGGAGAAAGAGATGCTTTTAAGAAAAATCTTGAAGATAAGAAAAAGCAACTTGAAGAATTAAAAGAAGCAATTTCTAAACGAGCATCACAAGCAGGAACTTCAACAAATAGAGATGTTAGAACAGTTAAAGATATTGGTACTGCAAAACCAATAGTTGATTGGCGATATGTTTTGAGAGAAGCAATTAAATATGATGTAGATTGGTCATATAAAAATGCTACATTAGAAGATGGAGTTGTTACTGCTAATTTAGAAGAACAACCAATGCCAGAAACTGAAATTGTTCTTGATACAAGTGGTTCAATAAATGAAGTATTATTAAAGAACTTTTTAAGAGAATGTAAAAATATATTACAACATACTAAATTAAAAGCAGGATGTTTTGATACAGAATTTTATGGATTTCATGAAATTAGAACAGAAGAAGATATAGAAAATATGAAGTTTGTTGGTGGTGGAGGAACTGACTTTGATGTTGCAGTTGGAGCTTTTTCAAGAAGAGTTGAAAATAAAATAATATTTACTGATGGAGAAGCATCAATGCCAGATATGTTAATTGATGCAATATGGATAGTATTTGGTGGTGAAAAAATTAATCCAAAAGGTGGCAAAGTAATTCATATTACACCAGAACAACTTGACAGACTATATTCATATGAAATGAATATAGAATCAAAGAGAAGAACAAGATAAACAATATATGAAATTTAAAATAATTTCTATATCTATTAAAATTCCATAAAAAACTATCTTTAAGACAAGATAGTAATAACACACTACCAAGATGGACAAGACTTTTAGGAATAGTTTGTAAAAGGAAAACTCTTTTGCCTCCATTTAAGCAACAAAACTTGCCACTCATTCTTATTAAAAAAGCTTAATATCTAATTTAGCGAAACGATAAAAGGCTTTTTTTCTTTGTATTATTTATTATATTTTAATAATTTAGTAACATTCCATATTGATAGATAATTAAAGAATACAAATTCTATTGTCGTAACAAATCATCCTATTATGATATAGTTGCTTTTCGTTATTAAATTGATGAAAAAATACAATTATTAAAAGTAAGCATCGTAGAAAACAACTAATAATATTGTATTACCGTCGAAACCTCTCTTAATAGCTTTGATTTATATTATCAACGTATTAGAAAAAAATAAGTCAAACCATTTTTTTTAAAATTAACAAAAAATGCAAAAAAATGCTTGATTTTCATATATTTTTATTATATAATTTTGAATGTGTGCATGCTATGATGTGCAAGGTTGCCGATACACCAGGTTAAGTTGAAACAATTTAAAAGGGTAATCGGGTTATTTGTGCGGAGTATGTCTATACATTGATATAGGCGAAGGGAGGATATTATGTCTAAAGAAAAAATTCGTATTAGGTTGAAAGCTTTTGAACACAAATCATTAGATAATGCTTGTGCTAAAATAGTTGAAACAGTTAAAAGAACTGGTGGAGAAGTTTCAGGACCAATCCCACTTCCAACTGAA
>NBJMC04201__coassemble_2328_pt1 | contig 8776 bp, 12 predicted proteins | sample NBJMC04201__metabat2_high_PE_001 | metagenome-assembled genome bin NBJMC04201
CCAAAGAAAAAGTAAACACATCTTTTTTGTGTCTACTTTTATTTTACAACTTCAAAATTTTATATGTCTTTTTATTTGATAGTAATGTTGTCAACAGTTTGTCTATTTCCATATATTTTAAAATATAAATCATCTACTTTATTATAATTAACAAATTTATTATCTTTTAAATTGTTTATACAATCATTGTACCAATTAGAAAATCCTTTGTCTGTTGATGAAATTACTATTCTGTTTTTTGATTGTTGTTCATTTATTGTTGCAAAATCATCATTGTAATATACTTCAATAACTAATTCATTATCTATCATTTCTTCATTATAAATGATATCATAATTACCTTCTAAATATAAATTAACTTTATTTTCAATAACATAATTATATTTTAAAACATCATTATTTTCGTATTCAATATACTTTATATCTTTAAATGTATTAAATGATAATATAATTCCAATTCCTAATAAAATAATAAATATTAAAAAAGGATAAAATTTAAACTCTATTTTTTTACTAAACAAATTAGATAATTGATTAGAAATGTAGCCAAAAAATACTAATAATCCTAACAAAATGAATAATATACCCAATAAATCAATTCCGATTATTAAATAATAAATAGTAAAACATATTGCTATTACGATACCTAAATTAACAAAAATTAGAGGTAATATAATAAATATAAAGATAAATATTTTCGCTATTTCTTTTAATATATTTACTACTTCATCTTTTTTTATTTTATTTTCTTTTATTATTTTTTCTTTTATATTTTCTTCTTTTTTTTCTTCATCAATTTTTACTTTTTTGTTTTTTTTTATTGTTTTTTTTGTCTGTTTTATATTATCTTTAAACATTCTAATACTAATCAAAACACAAACAACAAAATATAAAATCCATATCAACATGCCCCATAAAACACTTAATAAAAGATTTAATGGGAAGAATGCTATCTCAAATATTGCATAGCCTAATTTACATACTACTAAAAATGGCAAACCAATAATAGCAAAAATAACTAGCAAAATAATAGCTTTAATAATTACTTCAAAAACAAAATCTAAAGTAATATCATCATGTTTTTTTACATCTTCAATTAAACCTTTTGTAAAATTAGATAATTTAGTAGCAGTATTCTTAATAAAATTTTCAAAATCAAATTTAACATCATCATCAGTAAATTTTGGATTTATTTTATAAGCTTTTAATATTTCTTTACATAATTCATTTACATCACCAAAATCTTTAATAGCTTCTTCTTCTGTTTTACCATTTTTTATCTTTTCGTCAATTATTTCACTATATTCATCAACAATATCTTTAACTTCATTTTCATCTAATATTTTTAAATTTTTCTTTAATTTACTAATAAAACTACTTTTGTTCATTTTTCATACTCTCCTTTATAAATTTATTAACACTATTAGCAAATACTTTCCAATTATCTCTTAACTCTTCTACTCTTTCTTTACCTAAAACAGTTATTTTATAATATTTTCTTGCAGGTCCTTCAGTAGAATCAACTAAATATGTTTCAAAATATCTTTCATTAGTTAATCTCTTTAATAATGGATAAATTGTTCCATCATTAACATCGACAACTTTAGATACTTCCATGACTAATTCATAACCATACATATCTTTTTTATTGACAGCTAATAAAACTATTAACTCTAAAACGCCTTTTTTAAATTGTGTGTTCATATCTCACCTCTTGTATAATTATATATCAACTACCTTGCATTGTCAAGTACTGAATATTTAAAAATAGTATTATACATACTATTTAAACAAACTTAATACTTTAGTTTTAACTTTTTGTAATCTTTCATGACGATCATATTGTTGACAAATTTTATCAATTTTTTTATCCATTTCTTGTCTAAATTCTTCACAGGTTACTCCTGCCCTTATAACAGTTCCATCAGATAACATTACTCTTGTTCCTTTTTTTACTGTTATAAATTGAGAATTTTCCCCGCTACCAATCATTACTCTTACATATTCTTTATTCATACACCCCACCTTCATTAATTATAATTTATCATAATGAGTCCACATTCTTAATATAAATATTTCCTTTTTTACTTCGTCTATCTCATAAACTAAACGATGTTGGTAACTTATTCTTCTAGAACAGCATCCTGTCAAATTACCTTTTAATTTTTCATAAGTAGGTGGTGTTTGATACGGATTTATAGAAATCAAATCAAGTAACTCTTTTGCTTTGTACTCAAGACCTGCTTGTTTTAACAATTTTTTGTCTTTATCTGCATATTTAGAAAATATTATTTTATATTCTACCATTCTTCACCTTTATTATAAACACTACATTTAGTTTTATCTTCTTTACGAGCATCTTCTATTGTATCAACAAAATCTGGTATAGAATTTAGATAAATTGTTTCTTCTATATCTCGCCAATCGCTTTCAGATAATAAAACAGCATTTTCTCCCTTATTATTAATAATATTAATAGGATTGAACCCTTTATTTACATCAGATACTAATTGAAACAAATTTTGTCTTGCATTTGTAATATTAATTGTATTCACATTAATCACCTCACATACATTATAGCGTACTTTTTAACGTACGTCAAGTTCTTATATTATTTTATGCAATTAATAATTAAAAATAATACTTCTTTAAAAATTTTTTTATTTTTCATAACATTTCTTTAATATTTTATTACAACATTTTTCACTAATAATATTATTAAACATCATAGCAAATAAGTTAGCAATATTTTGATTTTTACTTCCACTTAAACAAAAACATATAGGACATACCTTAGCATTTCCAAACATCTTATTTGGATTATTATAAAATTGAATAATATAACTATCATTTAGTTCTGTAATAATTAATCTATTCGCATTTTCATATTCTCCATAATCTTCACTTATCCAAATAAATTTATTATCATTAAGCATTTTATTATATGGATTATCATTAATTCTAATTTCATTAAATAAATTTTTAAAATAAGCATATAAATCATTATCTTTACCTATAACAAATTTATTATCTTCATGATAATTATACATTACAAAATATAAATCAGAACCTTCAAAATTTATTTTAATTTGATCATTACCTTTTGATAATTTAATTAGGTATTTATTATTTTCAAAACAATATAATATTTTCATAAGAATCCTTTCAAATTATAATAAAAATAGTTAGCAATAATTATTAACTAACTATATTATAATACATATTCTATTTTATATTATTTTATTTGTTCTAAGCTTCAATATTTTACTTGAAATATCATCATATAATTCACAATTATCAGCATAAAATTGTTCAAATATATCCATATTATTTTTACATTTATCCAAAGTAGCTTTTATCAATGCTTGTTCCTCTTCTAATGAGATACTTGAACATGGATTGGATAAACGTTTTTTCATTTGTAAATAGCCTTTTAAATCGTTTAATAGTATTGACGATAAAAGACGGATTGGTATTTCATCACATTCACTATCATATAATGTATCTCCATTAGATTCTTTCATCCTGTAAATTCTAGTTTGTGTTGGATCTAAGAAATAACTTTTTCCATCTATAAAAGCAAAAGATATTGCATGATTTCCAATTTTTCTTTTTAATATATTCTTATCATCTATCATTTCTGAAGAAATTTCTATATTTTTATTTCTACTGTCTATCAATTCATCAATTAATTTCATTACAAATTCATAAATTTGTTCGTCAGTTATATGCATTCTAACCCAATTAACTAGTTCTTCTTTTGTATGTTTTTGTTCTTTTAAAATATTAATATTTATACTATAATTTTTTGAATATACACCTAATTGACTAGATTCAATTCCATATTCATTTAAAATATCGGTAAGCATACCAGAAATGTGTCTACAAACTGCTTTTCCAGTAATAACATTTACACCACTTAAGCCATTTAAATCTCTTGCTTGTTTACCAGAAAATTGAAATTCCTTATCTTTAGATAAATAACCCTTATATAATAAGTAATTAAACATTGTATGTATTTCTACCGGATTACTCAAATCAAAAATTTTATTTAAATTATTATAGTTGTTTAAAAAATAATTATATAATTCTCTAATTTGTTTAATATCTTTTGTATATTCTTTTCCTTTTGTCAAAACCATTCCTAAATATGCAACTAATGTAGTATATGACAAAATGTCAATAGAATTATTTATTAAAGGATATTGAGATGTTAATTCATTTGCTATAGCAAGTCCAATAGTAGACATACCTAAAGTATTTTGTAAACTTTTATAAGTATTATAATCAATACTACCACAAATATTTTTAAAAACATTCATTTCCATAATAATCCCCCTTTTGTTAGGTTATTATTATACATATTTTTAGAAAAAAGTCAAACTTCACAAAAAATTGGTACTTCAAGCAATATAAGTACTCACATACAAAGTATAATTACTGTTATTGACAATACTAAAATTTGACAGTTTTCAAATCTTTAAAATTGATTTTATCTCACCTTTCATTTAAAAACTAGTGCCTTGATATTTTAATTTTTATGTGTGCATTTTTTCTCTATAAAATAGGAATTTTTTATAAGTATTTAAAATTAACACAAAAAAGCACAAATTTTTAAATAAAAAAAACTAACATTTCTGTTAGTAATTTATTACTCTCGAATGAAAAGTTCGAGTTTCCTATCAATTTGGTGCACAGAAAGGGACTTGAACCCTCACGAATTACTTCACAAGCACCTCAAGCCTGCGTGTCTACCTATTCCACCATCTGCGCAAATAAAACTAGAATTAATCTAGCTTTACTATCTAACATTTTCTATACTAATTAATTTATTATTGTTAAATTTTAATTTAAACAATTCAGGACAATTCCAATTACCATCAAATATTAATTTATGATTAAAATATATTTCATTATTGCCGGTTTCAGAATTAAATTTTATTTCACATAAATTTTTTAAAAATGCAGTAATTGCTGTTCCATGAGATACAATTGCTATATTTTTATTTTTATTAGCAATAATTATTTCATTAATTACATCATTCATTCTTATTTTTACTTCATTTAAACTTTCGCCATTTAATAATTTATAATTCCAATCCAATGACTGATTACGATAAAAATTATCTGGTAATTCCTTCATAGAATTAACTCCAAATTTTCTTTCGCCTAATCTCTCTTCAACATTTAAATTAATTTTATTTTTTTCTGCAATATATTTGGCTGTGCTCATTGCTCTAACATAATTAGAGGAATAAAGAACATCAATATTTTGTAATTCAATTTTGTCACTTATCTCTTTTGCTAATTCTTCACCTAAAACACTTAAAATATTCTTTTCATTTTTTAATTGTTCAGTTTCATTTGCTTTATAATTACCAAGCAATTTTCTAAATGGTTGAGAATGCCTAATTAAATATATAGTTGTCATTTTAGTTTATTTTCCTTACTAAAAATTAATTTATTTTCAATACAATAAGGTACTACTTCATTTTTCAAAGTATTAGATAACAAATTCATATCATCATCTACTCCAAACCACATAAATTTTTCTATTTCTAAAGAAGTAGTTAATTCACCTTCTAAAATTCCATCATATTTAAATATATGCATATGAATTTTTTTAGTTGGATCACTTGTTGCTATTTCAACAAAATCCATAACAGGAATTATCTTATTTTCATCAAATATCGCTTTATTTCCTAATTCTTCATGACATTCTCTGATAGCTGCTTCTAATATTGTTTCCCCTTCTTCAACTGCTCCACCTATCATTTGAAAAGTTGGTCTTTTTCTTGGTTTATCAATCAATAATTTACCATCTTCAAAAAACATTGTTCCTACTACATTTAACATAATATTATCCTTTCAAAGCTTTAAACATTTTACGCCATAATTTATCAGAAGAATAATTTAATATTCCAACTTTATATATTTTTAATCCATATTTAATTAATAAGAATATAACTACTATCATTAATCCAATAGAAATTAATACATCAATTACAGTAAATTCACCCATAACTAATAAAGATGGACTTAAGATAGCTGATATAAATGGAACATATCCTAAAATATTAATTATTAATGATCCTTTAAAACCACCTGCTATAATAGCAAGATAATAACCTAATAAACTAATTAACATAATAGGCGTTTGTAATTGTTGGAAATCTTCAGTATTAGTAGTCATACTAGCTAATATGCCAGCTAATAAAGAATAACCAATAAAAGTTAATATCATAAGTATTAATACTAATGGTATTATATATCTTAATGATTCAATAAATGAAGGTGTAAATAAATTATTCATCATACCAGTTACTTGATTAAATACATCACCAATACCTGATACATCGCCAAAGAAACTTCTTGATATAAAACCTAATATTCCGAATAACAATAATAAACCACCTTGGATTAATATAAATAAATTACCAGCTATACATTTACTAAAAAAATGAATTTGTGGTGACACATTACCAATTATTATTTCCATACCACGAGTTGTTTTTTCATCATTAACTTCAGCACCAATCATTTGAACTAAAAATATTACTAACATGAAAAAAGGTAATATAATGACTGGAAAAACAGCGCTCATTATCATTTCCATATTTTCTTCAGTTGAATCTTTTTCTTCATCTAAAACAGTTCTTTCAATAGTAACAGGTGTATTTAAAGCTAATAATTCTTCTTCACTTATTTCAAATTTTTCAACTGCTAAATAAGTTTTAACTGAATTAACCGCACTATTAATTAAACTCATATTTAAAGTATCAACAAAATCATTAGTAATCATTTCTACTTTAACAATATTTTCTTCATCATAATTAAAAACTAATGCTATAGAATCTTTTTCTTCTTCATTATTTTTAATTTCTTCAGTTATTATTTCTTTAGAATTATCATATTTAATAATTTCATATTTACTATCTTCCGTTAATTTAAATCCTGCATCAATACTAGCTTTAAATATATCATAAGTATTAGTGTTATCAATTACATAAATCTTAGTGGCTTTATCAAAATCACCACCAAAGAAAGTAATAATGTGATCGATATTTGCTACACCAATAATTAAGATAGCTAAAAAGATATTAGCTAAAACAAACCACTTTGTTTTAATTTTTCTTTTTAAACTCATACCAATTAAAAATTTTAATTTATTTTTCATAAGATTCACCTACTTTAGCTACAAATATTTCATTCAAAGATGGCTCTTCAACAGAAAATTTTACTACATTATCACATTTGCTAACATATTTAAATACATCTTTAACTATATCTTGATTTTCAATTTTAACTTCATACTCATCAGATTTCTTAGTAACTGAAACCACACCATTTATTTTTTCTAGTTCTTTAGTATTAATATCACCTTTAATTAAAATATTTTTCTTACGATATTGTTGTTTTATTTTTTTAAGTTCACCTTCTAATACAGATTTACCCTTCATTAAAACAACTAGTTTTTTACAAAATAGTTCAACATGTTCCATTCTGTGAGAAGAAAATATAATCATACTTCCTTTTTTAGACATTTCCACTATTTCTTTTTTAAACATTTCAACATTAAATGGATCTAATCCACTAAAAGGTTCATCTAATATTAATAATTCCGGTTCATTTAAAATAGCTGTTATAAATTGAACTTTTTGTTGATTACCTTTTGATAATTCTTTTATTTTTTTATCTAAATATTCTGGTATTTCAAATTTTTCTAATAATTCTTTTGTTCTTTTTAATATATCTTCTTCTTTCATTCCTTTTAAAACACCATAGAAGATACATTGTTCTTTAACTGTTAATTTAGTTAATAAACTTCTTTCTTCTGTTAAGAAGCCAATTTTATCAGTAACATCATAATCTATTTTCTTACCATTTAAAGTAATATTACCACTAGTTGGTTCAAGCAATCCCATAATCATTCTAAAAGTTGTTGTTTTACCTGCACCATTGACACCTAATAATCCAAATATTTCTCCAGGTTTTACTTCAAAAGATAAATTATCAACCGCTTTAAAATCACCATAATACTTTGTAACTCCATCTACTTTTAACACTATAACCACCTCGTATTTTTTACTTTTTTAAGTTTATCTATTTCGAATTGCTTATATATTTTAATTAATTTTCTTATAACTTTGTCATAGTTATCATATATATCTTCTTGTAATCTTTCTTGAACATAATCATAAAAATCTTCTTTTTCAGTATATATACACATAATCTTATCAACTCTAATTTTACTTTTCTCAGATTTTATATTAAAAACATACTCCTGATAATACTCTATTAATAACTTGGATATGATATCATTTTCTAAATATAAAAAGTTTACTACTTTATCATAATGCTTACAACAAGTAATTAAAATCAATTTATAAAAAATCGAATGATATCATTATAAGTTATTACAACCATTAAGATCATAAGCAAAACAAGACCTACTCCATGAATTGTATTTTCAATTTCAGGTTTAATAGGTTTTCTTCTAATTTTTTCTATTACTAAAAATAATATTCTGCCACCATCAAAGGCTGGAATTGGAAGTAAATTAATAAAGCCAACATTAATACTTAAATATCCAGTCAAATAAATTAAATTAATTAATCCTGCTTTTGCAGATTCACCTACTATATTATAAATTCCAACTGGTCCTGATAAATTAGACAAACTAAGTTTTCCTGTTATTAAATAAGTTATTACTAAAAACATTTGTTCAATCAAACTAAAAAATTTACTAAAACCATATTTTATACCTTCAAAAAAA
>NBJMC04201__coassemble_2335_pt1 | contig 8763 bp, 8 predicted proteins | sample NBJMC04201__metabat2_high_PE_001 | metagenome-assembled genome bin NBJMC04201
GCTTTAACTAAAGAAAGAAAAGCAGAGTTAGTTAAGAAATTTGGTAAAAATGAACAAGATACTGGTAGTATTGAAGTTCAAATAGCTATCTTAACTGATGAAATAAACACTTTAACTGAACATTTAAAAGAACACACTCATGATTTCCATTCAAGACGTGGTTTACTTAAAAAAGTAGGTCAAAGAAGAAGTTTATTAAATTACTTATTAAAACATGATGTTACAAGATACAGAAAAGTAATTAAAGAATTAAATTTAAGAAAGTAGGCACTCTTTTTAAGTGCCTTTTTTTATTAGGAGGAATTATGAAAAAAACATTTGAACTAGATTTTAGAGGGAGAAAAATTATTGTCGAAAATGGAGAACTAGCAAAACAAGCACATGGTTCTGTATTAATTAGATATGGAGATACAGTTATTTTATCAACTGTTGTTATGTCTAAAAGTGTTAATCTATTAGCTGATTTTTTTCCATTAACTGTTTTATATAACGAAAAATTATATTCTGTAGGTAAAATACCAGGGGGATTTATTAAAAGAGAAGGAAGACCTACAGAAAATGCTACTTTAGCTGCTCGTATGATTGATAGACCAATGAGACCTTTATTTCCAGAAGATTTTAAAAATGAAGTCCAAATTGTAAATACTGTTTTATCAGTTGATCAAGATAATAGTCCAGAAATAACTGCTTTATTTGGTTCATCTTTAGCTACTTGTATAAGTCAAGTACCATTTAATGGACCAGTTGCAGGTGTTAAAGTAGGAAGAGTAGATGGCAAATTTGTTATTAATCCAACTGTTGAAGAATCTGAAAAATCTGATATAGATTTAACTGTATCAGGAACTAAGGAAGCAATTAATATGGTTGAAGCTGGAGCTCATGAAGTTAGTGAAGATGATATGTTAGAAGCTTTAATGTTTGGTCATGAAGCAATTAAAGAATTAATTGAATTTCAAGAAAAAATTATTAAAGAAATTGGTGTAGAAAAATATGATTATCCTAAATTAGAAATATCTAGTGAATTAACTAATGAAGTAACTGATTTAATTAAAGCGGATATTGATTCTGCTTTAAGAATTAAAGATAAGTTAGAAAAATATGCTAAATTAGACGAAATTAAAGAAAATTTATTAGAAAAATATACTGATGAATCATTAAAAGAAGAAGAATTAAAAGAATTATTAACTAAGGTGGCTAATATATTTGAACAAGTTAAATATGATGTATTTAGAAATATAGTTGTAAAAGAAAAAATAAGAGCTGATGGTAGAAAAATGACTGAAATAAGACCTTTATCTACTGCTATTGATATTTTACCTAGAACTCATGGTTCTGCTTTATTTACAAGAGGCGAAACACAAAGTTTATCTGTAACTACTTTAGGAGCTTTAGGTGAACACCAAATATTAGATGGGTTGGGAATTGAAGATTCTAAAAGATTTATATTACATTACAATTTCCCTCAATTTTCAGTAGGAGAAACAGGAAGATATGGAGCTCCTGGTAGAAGAGAAATTGGGCATGGTGCTTTAGGAGAAAGAGCGTTATTACAAGTAATACCTTCTGAAGAAGAATTCCCTTATACAATAAGAGTTGTATCAGAAATATTAGAATCTAATGGTAGCAGTAGCCAAGCAAGTATTTGTGCAGGTTGTATGAGTTTAATGGCAGCTGGTGTGCCTATTAAAGCACCTGTTGCAGGTATTGCTATGGGACTAATTACTAGTGGTAATGATTATACTATTTTAACTGATATTCAAGGATTAGAAGATCATTTAGGAGATATGGATTTTAAAGTTGCTGGTACTAAAAATGGTATTTGCGCATTACAAATGGATATTAAAATAAAAGGTATAACAAAAGAAATCCTAAAAAAAGCATTGGAGCAAGCTAAGAAAGCAAGATTAGAAATATTAAAAGTTATAACTAAACAAATAAAAGAACCTCGTAAAGAGGTAAGCAAATACGCACCAAAAATGATGACGTTTACAATAGATCCAAATAAAATTAAAGATGTTATTGGTAAAGGCGGAGATATGATTACAAAAATTATATTGGAAGCAAGTAATGTAAACTCAGTAACAGATATTAATGCTGTTAAAGTTGATTTAGAAGATGATGGTAGAGTAATTATATATCATACTGATAAAGAAATAATCGAAAAAACTGCAAACATGATTAAAGATGTAGTTAAAGAAGTAGAAACTGGTAAAATATATACTGGTAAAGTTGTAAAAGTAGAAGATTTTGGATGTTTTGTTGAACTTTGGCCAGGAGTTGAAGGTTTGGTTCATGTTTCACAATTAGATACAAACAGAGTTGAAAAACCTAGTGATTTGGTTAAAGTAGGGGATGAAATAATTGTTAAATCATTAGGTTATGATAAAAAAGGAAGGCTTAATTTATCTAGAAAAGAAGCATTAAAATAGGAGTTGGTTGTATGGTTAGTTTTTATAATCCAAATAAAGACTTACGAAATTTTTTAGATAACTTATATAAACATTTACATTCAACACATGCTGAAAATTCAAATATCCAATTTTTAGATTGTATTGAAAAAATAAAAATAGAACATTTTAGTTTATATAAAAAAATTATAGGCTTAGCATTTGTAGATGATTATGCCTTTTTAAAAAGTAAAGAAGATTTACAACAAGAAGAAATAGATTTACTTAATATATATAATCAATTAGAAGATGTGGATGATGTAGATTTTTTAATTGATGAAAATCCATCTATTTTAACAAAAATAATTGCTAGTTCAATAAAATTTAATCGTTTAAATCAAAAACTTCAGGCTAAAATGATTGTTAATTTAGATAATAACTATATAAAAAGATTTAATGTATTTTCTATTATAGAAAAAAATGAAATGTTTAGAGATAAAACTAGATATGATTTAATGAATATTTTAAAAGATTATAAAGAAGTAAATAATGAATTGATTTTTGAAGTTAAAAATGTTTTAGATGTTTTATATGTAGGAAATAAAAATTGTTTTTTTAAACTAATGCTTGAAATGATAAAAACTTTTTATAAATGGAAGAAAGTTATTCAAATAAACTTTCCAGAAAAAACTTTTGGGATTGAAGATGAAATAATATCAATTATTGAAAATAAATCTTTATTAGAAATGATTGATACATTATCAACTGACTCTGATTTTATAGAAGTTTTATTAACTGATTTTTTAACATATGAACTTTTACCAAATGAAGAAAAAAGAAACATTGAAAAATTATATAAAAAAATAGTATCATATAAAATTAAGGTAAAATTAAAAGAAGCATACTTATTTTAAAAGTTCGTATACTTCTTCTAAAGTTTTATCTTTTTTATTTATATAAAAAGGTTTTAAATGAAGATGAAAATGTTTTATTTCTTGAATTTCACCATTATTTTGAATTAGAGTTAAACCATCACAATTTAATTTTTCTTCAATTCTTTTTTTTAAGAGTTTAGCTATTTCCATTATATGTTTTAATGTATTAATATCGATATCATTTAAATCTAAATAATGTTTTTTAGGTACAATCAAAGTATGTCCAACACTATCAGGATTAATATCTAAAAAAGCATAAACAATCTCATCTTCATATATTTTATATGATGGTATTTCCTTATTTATAATTTTACAAAACAAACAATCCATATTATTACCTCCATTATAATTATAACAAAAAAAATCTAGTTTTACTAGATTAAGTGAATATCTGCGAATATTCTATAATAATATTGATTAAATATCAACAAAAATATTCAGTTTATTTTAAATTTAGTGTATAATTGTAATGGTGATGTTATGCATATATTAAAAATTGAAAATTTAACAGTTGAAATAGAAAATAAAACTATACTAAAAGATTTTAATTTAGAAGTAAAATCAGGAGAAATTCATGTAATTATGGGACCTAATGGTACAGGTAAATCTACATTATCTAAAGTAATTATGGGTGATAATAACTATAAAATAACAAAAGGCACTATTAAGTATGATGATATAATTATAAATGATTACACACCAGATCAAAGAGCTAAATTAGGTATATTTTTAAGTATGCAACTTCCTTTGGAAATCGAAGGTGTAACAAATGCTGATTTATTAAGAACAGCAGTTCATATTAAAGAAGAAAATAATTTCAAATTATTTAATTTTATAAAGGAATTAGAAAATAATGTTTTGAAATTAAAAATGAATAAAGAAATGATTCATAGAAGTGTTAATGTTGGTTTTTCAGGAGGAGAAAGGAAAAAAAATGAAATATTACAAATGTATATGCTAAAGCCAACAACTGTTATTTTAGATGAAATAGATTCAGGATTAGATGTTGATAGTTTAAAAATCGTTGCCAATAATATTATGAATTATTATAATGAATTTAACCCAAGTTTAATTGTTATTACTCATTATCAAAGATTATTAGATTACATAAAGCCTAATTTTGTTCATATATTAAAAGATGGAAAAATTATTAAAAGTGGAGATAGTAGTTTAGTTAAAGAAATTGAAAAAAATGGTTATAATTCTAGTGAGTTTATAATAAAGGATTATGAAAATAATGAATAAAATAATATTGTCTAATAACACCTTTAATTTAAATAATATAGAATATACATATGCTGAAGATTTTATAAGTAAATTAAAATTAGTAGTTAAAAACAGCACAAAACTAGAATTAACAATTGATAAAGAAATAAAGTTAGATGTAAATATTGAACTTTTAGATAATGTTAAGTTAGATTTAACAATAATAAAAAATGAGAATATAAAAGTATTAACAAAATATAAATTAAATGATAATAGTTCATTAAAAATAACCGAAATAAATGATAGTAATATTATTAATGAAAGAAATATAATAAATTTAAATGGTTTAAATAGTAAAGTTGAATTAATTTTAAAAACAGTTTGTAAGAATAATGAAAAATATGAAATTATAGTTAATCATAATAATAAATATACAACTAGTGATATTATAACTAATGGTGTTAATATAAGTGGCAATTTATATTTTACTGTAACATCGTATGTACCTAATGGTAATAAAAAATGTATAGTTAATCAACAAAATAGGATAATTAATCTAACAAATGATGAATGTATTATAAGGCCAAATTTGTTAATTGATGAAGTTGATGTAAGTGCTAATCATAGTGCTTTAATTGGTTCATTTAAAGATGAGGAAATGTTTTATATGCAAAGATTAGGGATAGATAAAGTTGAAGCTAATAAATTATTAATTAAAGGTTTTATTAATAATAAAATAAGTTTAAAATTAGCTAATTATTTTAAAAAGTATTGGGGGTGATTTATGAATCGTGATGATTTTAATATATTAAATAATAATATTATTTATTTTGATAATGGTGCAACTTCTTTAAAACCAAAATGTATAGCGGATAGTATATCTTTTTATTATAATAACTATAGTGCTAATGCACATCGTGGTGATTATGATTTATCACTTTTAGTTGATAATAAATATGAAGGAACAAGAACAATAGTAAAAGAGTTTATTAATGCAAGAAAAAACAAAGAAATTATTTTTACTAGTGGAGCAACTGATTCATTAAATAAAATAATATTTGGTTATTTTAAAAACTATTTAAAAGAAGATGATGAAGTTTTACTAACTAAAAGTGAACATGCATCGAATATTTTACCTTGGTTTGAATTAAAAGATGAAATAAATATTAAAATTAATTATATTCCACTAACTAATTTAGAAGTGACATTAGACAATGTAAAAAATAGTATTACTGATAAAACTAAAGTTATAAGTATCGCTCATATTACTAATGTAGTAGGTGATATAAGACCAATCAAAGAAATTATTGAATATGCTCATAGTAAAAATATATTAGTAATAATTGATGGGGCTCAAAGTGTTGCCCATACTAAAATAGATGTTCAAGATTTAGATATAGACTTTTTAGCTTTTTCAGCTCATAAAATGTTAGGCCCAACAGGTGTTGGAGTTTTATATGGTAAAGAAGAATTATTAAATAATATTAAGCCAATTACATTTGGCGGAGGAATGAATGTAAGTTTTCAATTTGATGGAACTAGAATATATAATGAAATACCTTCATTGTTAGAAGCAGGAACGCCTAACATAGCTGGTGTAATAGGATTTGGTGAAGCTATTAAATATTTAAACAACATTGGAATGGATAATATAGAAAAATATGAAAAAGATTTAAAAAAATATGCTATTAATAAGTTAAAGAATGTTAAGGACATTATTATATATAATGAAAATAGTGAGTCTGGTATTATAACATTTAATATTAAGGATATATTTGCGCAAGATCTTGCGATTTACTTAAATAAATATAATATTTGTGTAAGAGCTGGTAACCATTGCGCTAAAATATTAAAAGATGAACTGGGTATTAAAAATACTTGTAGAATAAGTTTATACTTTTATAATACAAAAGAAGAAATAGACTATTTAGTTAATATTTTAAATAATAAAAATATTAAAGATGAAATTATCTAGAAAATTTTGTCTTTTTTTGTTATAATTTAATAGTGATGAATATGAAGAAAATATTATTAATACTACTTTTATTATTAACAGGATGTAGTAAACAAGAATATACTAAAAACTTATTTTATATGGATACAGTTATAAATATTAAATTATATAATGTAACTGAAAAACAAGCTAATGATGCTTTTAATTATTTAGATAACATGTATCAAAAATACGATAATTTAACTGATTTTTATGATCCAAATAGTGAATTATCTAAATTAAATAATGATGTTAACTATAAAATATCTAATGAACTGTTAGATTTAATTAAAATAGGATATGAATGGAATATAAAAACAAATGGATTACTAAATATCAATATAGGTAATTTAACTAAGATATGGCATGATTTTAGAGAGAATCCTGTTGATTTGCCGAATTTAGAAGATGTAAAAATAGAAAATTTAAAAATGGAAAATGATAAAATTTTAAATGATAATGTTAATATAGATTTAGGAGCAATTGTTAAAGGTTATGTTACTGAAAAAGCTGGTAATTATTTAGAAAGTATTGGCATAGATTATTATTTAATTAATGCTGGTGGTAATGTTAAAGCTGGAAAAAGCAACAAAGGATATTATAATATTGGTATTGCTAGTCCTATTAGTAATGAGACATTTGAAGTTGTTAAAGATGAAAACATTAGTGTTGTAACTAGTGGTGGATATGAAAGATTTTATGAATACAATGGAATTATGTATCATCATATTATTGATCCTAATACTTTATATCCCGCTAATAATATGAAAAGTGTTACTGTCATTGGTAGTGATAGTGGATTATGTGATATTTTATCAACTACTTTATTTTTAATGAGTGTTGATGAAGGTAAAGAATTTATAAAAAACTATGATGTTAAAGTAATTTGGTTTACTAACAATAACAAAATTATTAAAAGTGATAATTATGAATAAAAACGATATTAAATTAATTATAGTAATTTTATTTTTTATAATTTTATTATTTTCTTTAACTTTAATTAGAAAAAAAGCTAATATTGCTAATGTATATTACGAAAATAAATTAATATTAGAAATAGATTTAAGTATAAATAAAACTTATGAAGTAGATGGATATAATGGTAAGGTCGTAATAGAAGTATTAAATAACCAAATAAGAGTAGTAGAGGAGAATAGTCCATATCAAATATGTTCTAAACAGGGTTTTGTTTCGAAAAGTGGAGAATCAATTATTTGTTTGCCAAATAAAATTATAATCGAACTACCTAGTGACGAATTGGATGCTGAGGTGAGTTAATTTGAAAAAATTTACAAGATTATCAATGTTACTTGCATTATCTGTTGCGTTAAATGTAATAGAAGCAAGCTTGCCGTTATTTAATGATTTTATTCCTGGATTAAAATTAGGCTTAGCCAATATTGTAACTTTATTTATAATCTATCAATTTAATTTAAAAGATGCATTTTATGTTGGTGTTTTAAGAGTATTTTTAGTTGGTATTTTAAGAACAGGACTATTTAGTATAACATTCTTTTTTAGCTTAAATGGTGTAATATTTAGTATAATGTTTATGTATTTAGCTAAAAAGTATTTTAAGTTATCTATTATAGGTGTTAGCATAATAGGGTCTATTGCTCATAGTACAGGACAAGTTTTGACTTCTATTTTATTACTACAAATGACTTCAATGATATATTATTTACCTTGGTTGTTACTATTTTCTATTCCAACAGGCATTTTTGTTGGATTAATTTGTAAACAATTGATAAAATTTTATGATGAAATATTGTCTTTTGAATAAAAATATTTTATAATTTAATTATAGGAGGATTATATATGAAAAAACTTTTAACTTTATTATTAGTTACTGTTTTACTTTCTGGATGTGGATCTAATACTTTAAAAGAAGGAACATATGAAGGAAGTGCTATTGATAATTATGGAGGAGAAGAAAATACTGCAACTGCTAAGGTTACTATTGATAAAGATGGAAAGATTACTGATGTATATTTAGATACTACTTATACAACAAATGAAGGAGCAAATACAACAAAAAAAGCACTAAAAGAAAATTATGGTATGATTACATATGGAGGTGCTCAATATGAATGGTATCAACAAGTTGAAGCATTGGAACAAGCTGTAATTGATCACCAAGGAATTGCTTTTTTAAACGTTGATGAGGATGGTTATACAGATGCAGTAAGTACTTGTACAATAAAAGTAGATGCACTATATAAAGCATTAGAAGTTGCTTTGA
>NBJMC04201__coassemble_2361_pt1 | contig 8688 bp, 5 predicted proteins | sample NBJMC04201__metabat2_high_PE_001 | metagenome-assembled genome bin NBJMC04201
CTTTCTTGAATGCCTTTAATTCTTTTAGCAATCCAAGCTTCATCATAACCCTTAGCACGATATGTATCTATTGCTCTTTGCATTGTTAATGAAGGATCAAACACTTCATCAATTCTTTCTTTACCAAGACTAGCTAACCATTGTTTAATAGGTTCAGCATTTTTACTAGGAATAGATTGAATTATTCTAAACATACCCTCAATATCACATACATCAGTATTATAATATTTTCCATCAGAAGCTTTTAATTTCAGTTGACTACAAATTGTAGCCACCTCATTTCCTTCTTTTTTTAATCTTGTTTTCATAACTGACCAATATTTTCTTGGGTTATCACTTTCTGCTAATACACCAACAATATCAATAACACTTATATAATACTTTTCTTTTTCTTTATCCCACACAGTTCTTATTGTTTCATTATTGAATATTTTATCAATTAGATGCATTTTATCTTGTTTCATATTCCTCCTTCTAAACTCCTACAAGCAAATCATATCACACAAACATACATTTGTAAATATATTTAATAAAAGTAATTAACTCTTAATAATTTTCTAGTACAAAAAAAGAAAAGAACTATTTCTTTTCTACTTTTATTACTACATCTTCATCATTTAATTTATCATCAAATGCTAAAGTTTCATCTTTAACTAATTCATCACCTAAAACTTCACCCATAACATAATCATAATATTTATCTAACATTTGATTAATCTTATCACTTCCATGGTATATAACTTTAATATGATCTGTTATAACAAAATCTGCTTCTTTTCTTAAACTTTGAACTTTACGAACAAATTCACGAGCTAAACCTTCTAATATTAAATCTTCAGTTAATTCAGTATTTAACACAACACAAGTTTTATTATTTGAGCTTGATGCATAGCCTTCTTTTTGTTTTAAAGATATTAATACCATTTCATTAGTTAATTTAAAATCTTCATCACCTAATTTAATAGTTAATTCATCACTTTGTAATAAAGCAATATCTTTAGTTGATAATTTAGTTAATATTTCTTGTAATTCCTTTACTTTAGGTCCTAAAGTTTTACCTAAAACTTTAAAATTAGGCTTAACAATATAGTCTAAATATTCGCTCATATCTTCTTTAAATATTATTTCTTTGACATTTAATTCTTCTTCGATAACAGAAATTAAATCACCAATAATATCCTTATCATTTAAAGGTAAAATTAAATGTGATATTGGTTGTCTTACTTTAATATTAGCTTCTTCACGAGCAAATCTTCCTAATGAACAAACATCTCTTACTAAATCCATTTGTTTTTCTATTTTAAGATCAATTAAATTTTCATCATATTTAGGAAAATCTGCTAAATGAATAGATTCTTCACCTGTTAATTTTTGATATATTTCTTCTGTTAAGAAAGGTGTTATTGGAGCACATAACTTACACAATGTTACTAATACTTCATAAGTTGTTAAATAAACAGCTTTTTTAGATTCTGATAACTGGCTATCCCAGAATCTTCTTCTATTACTTCTAATATACCAATTAGATAAATCATCATTTAAAAATGGTACTATTAATCTTGCAACTTTATTTAAATCGTATTCTTCATAAGCCATAGTCACATTTTTAATTAATCTATTTAGTTTAGATAATAACCATCTATCGATTAATTCTCTTTTTGATTCTTCAATATGATAAACTCTAGGATCGATATGATCAGCATTAGCATACATTTCGAAGAATGAATAAGCGTTTTTAAAAGTTGATATATATTTAGAATATATTTCTTTTAATCCTGTTTCGTCAAATTTTAAAGGTGTCCAAACAGGTGAAGCATATAACATATAATATCTTACTGTATCTGCGCCATATTTAGTCATTATATCAGTAGGATCAATAATATTACCTGTTGATTTACTCATTTTTTTACCATAAGCATCTAGCATCATATCATTGACTACAACATTTTTGAAACTCGACTGTCCTGATATAATAGTTGATATAACTAATAATACATAAAACCATCCTCTTGTTTGATCTACTCCTTCAGCTATAAAATCAGCTGGAAATTGTGATTCAAATAATTCTTTATTTTCAAATGGATAATGGAATTGTGCATAAGGCATAGATCCTGAATCAAACCAAACGTCCATAACATCTTTTACCCTATCCATAACTTTACCACATTTACTGCATTTAATATGTAATTCATCAACATATGGTCTATGTAATTCTATTTTTTTAACATCAACATTTTCAATTATTTTTTCTTGTAATTCATCTAAAGATCCAATTACTTCCTTATGACCACACTCACAAGTCCAAATAGGCATTGGACAACCCCAATATCTATTTCTTGAAATTCCCCAATCAACCATATTTTCTAACCAATTAGCAAATCTTTTTTCACCAATATAATCAGGATACCAATTTACTTTTTTATTAGCTTCAATTATCTTATCTTTATAAGCTGTAGTTTTTACATACCAAGCTGGTTTAGCATAATAAATTAAAGGACTCTTACATCTCCAACAATGTGGATAATCATGAACTATTTTAATTTTCTTGAATAACTTATCATTTTCTTTTAAATATTTAACAATTTCAATTTCTAAATCAGGATCAGTTACTAATCTACCTTTCCAAGGTCCTTCTAAATAACATCCATCTTTACCAACTGGATTAACAAAAGATATCCCTTTTTCACGACATACTCTATTATCATCTTCACCATAAGCAGGTGCCATATGAACAATACCAGTACCATCAGAATCAGTTACATAACTATCAGCTACAACTTCAAAAGCTTTTCCTTCTACTTTAACAAAAGGTAATAATTGTTCATATTTAATACCTTGTAAATCACTACCCTTATATTTTTCTAATATTTTATAATCTTCACCTAAAACTTTATCAGCTAAAGATTCACATAAAATAAATTTATAACCTTGACTTTCAACTTTTAAATAAGTTAAATCTGGATTAACGCAAATAGCTACATTAGCCATTAAAGTCCATGGTGTTGTTGTCCAAACTAAGAAATAAATATCTTCTTCTTTTTTCTTAAAAGGAACAATAACCGTATTTACTGAATCTTGTTGATATCCTTGAGCTACTTCATTACTAGATAATTCAGTTCCACATCTTGGACAATAAGGTAATACTTTATTTCCATAATAAATTAATCCTTTTTTATCCATTTCCTTAACAATCCACCATTCAGATTCAATATACTCATTATCACAAGTAACATATGGATTATCACAATCGATAAATTGACCCATCATATCAGTTATTTTTTTTACTTCACTTATATTAGTAGCTGTTTCACAATTACATTCATGACAAAAATTTTCAATACCAAACTTTTCAATATCAGATTTATTTTTAAATCCTAGTTTTTTTTCTACATTAACTTCAATAGGCAAACCATGAGTATCAAGTCCAATTTTTCTTAAAACACGATATCCTTGCATTGTTTTATATTTAGTAAATGAATCTTTGATTGTCTTAGCAAAAACATGATGAATACCAGGCTTTGCATTAGCATAAATTGGTCCATCATAAAAAACATAATTTTTCTTATCTTTTCTATTTTCTATAGATTTTTCAAATATATTATTTTCTTTCCAAAAAGATAATACTTCTGTTTCTGCTTCATTAATTGTTTTTTTGTTTAATTCTTTAAATTCCATAAAATACCTCCTGTATATAAAAAAAGATGATACCATAAAGGGCGAATATATCCGCGGTACCACCTTTTTTTTAACTTATTAACTATAACGCGTTACCGTTTTTATCTTATCCATAAAAAGCATCCAAAGTGATCTATATATTAATTATTTATTAGTTTCCACCAAACACTAACTCTCTATTAAATAAATTTAATATACCGTCTTTTTCATCTGCTATAATTCTATTTTTTCAATATCATCAATTAATTCAGCTTGTGTTGATAAAGCTTCTTTAAGTCTTCGTTTAAAAATTATTATATTTCTTCTTAAAGTGTCAGTTTCTTTTTGAACTTCTTCAGCTTTTAACAAAGCTTCATTCACAATCCTATTTGCATTTTTTTTCGCATCGGTAACTATTATATCTCTTTCTTGATAAGCTGTCAATTTAATTTGTTCTGAAGTTTTTTCAGCCATTAAAATAGCTCTTTTTAAATTTTCTTCCATTCTTTCAAATTGCGCAATTTTACTAGTTAATGTTAAATTTTCTTGTTTTAATTTATTTAATTCCAAATTATATTTTTCTTTTGTTTGTTTATCTAAATTACTTAGTTCAACTATTTTTTTATCTTTAGCTTCAATTTCACTAACCATCGATTCTACTTTTTCTATAACTTTATCAAGAAAATTATTAACTTCTTCAGGGTCATATCCCCTTAATACACGGCTGAATTTTTCCATAACTTCACCTCAAAATAAGTATATTTACCATTCTATATTAATATCACCATTATCGTGAACTTCTTTTCCTTCACTATCATCAGATATTTTACCATTTACTTTAACATTGTTAGGTGTACACAAAAATATTCCACCACCAATTTTTTGTAAAGATCCTCCTATTGCATATATAGTTCCGCTTAAAAAGTCAACTATTCTTTTTGCTTGATCTGATGTTACTCTTTTTAAATTAACAACAACAGTATTTCTACTTTTCAATTGATCGGCTATTTGTTGTGCTTCAGAAAATGCGCGTGGCTCTAATAAAACCAACTTAGTACTTCCATCCTCAGTTACTGCTTCACTAGATTTCACACTATAATATTGATCATTTGTAGTATCTGTTAATATATCATTTTCATCTGCTGAAAACCATTTCTTTAAATTCATACCCTTTTCCTCCTTGATGCATACACTGCACATACTATATTAATTTTATCATAAAATAATTAAATTGTGAATAATATTTTCTAAAAAAACTAAAATATTAAAAAATATATTATATATGTTTGTAACACTAATTTTATTATAATTTTTAAAAATACATCAAATCATAATATAACTCACTATTATCTATTTGAATATTATCATCATGATTTAAATCAAATATTACTAAAAAATTCATTAAACAACTTAACAAAACTATTATTATTAATATTTTTTTGTTCTTAAAACTATTTATTGTCATTAATATAATTGGTATTAAAAATAACCATGAAAATTCTATAGAATATCTCTTTAATGAACCACCATAAACAGAATCAATGCACAATATAATAAATCCTAATATTAAACAAAAAATTATAAATCTAATTGTTTCTTTATTTATTTTTTTCACCATAAAAGGAACAATTAATCCCAAAATACTCATTGTTAAAATACCATTACCTGTTGCTGTATTAAAATAAAAACCAAAGTATTCTAACATTGATATGTTATTAAATATATAAGGAAATGTAGTATCAATTATAGGAAATCTTAATAAATACGTATATATACCATTTAATATACTAATTAAATTAAATTTTGAATAACTATTATCTAAAATTCCTAATTGATATGTTATACCAAATTCAAAGATATTACCAAATCTAATATAATTTAAATACATTGTGATTAATCCAACAATAATAAAAGGTATTAAAAATATAATATTTTTTTTATTTAATTTTTTATAAATAATATAAAATCCTAAAAATGAAACAATTATCATAGTCGGCCTAATTAACAACAATAAACTTAAAAATAAAGAACCTAAAAATAAATAAATATTTTTATTTTTTCTTGCAAACAACATATACAAATATATACCAATCAAAGAAAACGCAAAACCACTAACATTTATTAATTCATAAAATCTAGTCTTTGGTATTATTAATAATAATCTACTATTAAACAAGAAAAATATTATCATCAATAATTTTAAACCAACTGAACATTTAGTGTATTTTTCTATTATTTCTTTTATTAACAATGAACCAAATATAACTGATAAAATTAAAAAACAACATGATAAAAAAGTTGTAGTTATTTGCATATTAAACATCATCTTAAATATCATCATTATAAAAGCGGGAAACATACCAAAATATACATAATAATTATTATTGTAATATGAAACATCCCAAGTAGTACTAATTCCTTTTTCAACTCTTTCACTATAATCATAAGGATTATTTAATTCATTTAAATCAATGTTTTCTTTTATTGTTAATTTACCACTTGTCAATGCTTCTACATATTCATCTTGATAATAATCATGGAAGTCATCATCAGATAAATAACTAATTTTTTGATACAAAAATATAGTTAAGCAACTAAATAAAAGAATTATAATAAATATTACTTTATTTTGATTATTATTAATCAATAACTTAAATTTTTTATTATTAAAATAATTATATATTACAAAAATAATTAAAAACAATCCAATCATTCTAAACCAATTTGTGTGAATAGGTTCTAATTTATTAAAAGTTATTTCATTAATTTTAAACTGATTAACAACATTTAAATCTAAACTAATTTTTATTTTACCAGTATTGCCAAAATGATATAAATCAATATATTTGGATTTTTCAATGTCACTAACTATATATCGTTCATTTTTAACATTACTTCTAAATTTTCGATAATAATTATTAGCTGAATCTGTGTAATCAATATTAATCTTAAAAGGTAAATGACTTAACCTTTCAATATCTAAATATATATTATTTATTTTTTCATTAATATTTATTTCAATATAATTATCATTAGATTCAATAAAATATTTATTACTACTTTCTGCATATATTATTCCATTTAAAATTAAATCATTTTTATCGATTTTAATCTCTTTATAAAATAAAGATTTAATAGATGATAAATTAAATATAAATATTTCTAAAAAAACAACTATAAATGCTATTATAACTATATTTTTTTTCATTTTCTATACCTCAACAAACACTTTACATGCAGCATTCCATCTTTAAATGTCCTTAAATGTGATTTTCTTCCCCTACCATCTTTTTTTAAAGTTATAGGTATTTCCACTATTTTATAATTAGCTTTTTTACTTTTTATAATTAATTCACTAGCAAAATCCATTCCTAAACACTCTAAATTTAAGTTTAATATTTTTTCTTTATTAAATCCTCTTAAACCACAATGATAATCTCCTAAATTAGTTTTATATATAATATTACCTAAAAAAGTTAAAAAAGGAACACCTAATTTGTGTAAAAAAGGCATTGCTCCTTTTTCTATTCCACCTTTAAATCGATTTCCTATGACTAGATCATTATTTTCTCTTAATTTAATAATAAAAGGCATTAAATTATTAAAATCGTAACTATCGTCACTATCACCAATAATTACATATTTCCCCTTAGCATTTTTAATTCCAGTAATTAATGCACTTCCATAACCTTTAAATTCTTCTTTAATTAATCTAGCTTTTTTATTTTTAATTTTTTCAATAGATTTATCTTCACTACCATTATCAACAATTAAAATTTCCCCATTGATATTATTATTTTTTAAAAATTTTAAGGATTTATCTATACATATTTCAATGGTTTTTTCTTCATTTAAACATGGCATTAAAATTGTTACTTCCATAATATCACCACTTATAATAAAAACGATATTAAATCGTTTTTATTTTTTTATTTTAAATGTTTTATGTTTAACATTATAACTACGTATATTCTTACACCCAAATACCATCACCTTGCCATTTTCTTCGGCAAGTTTGTACTTATTTTTTTCATATCTTCTTTTTATATTTCATACGGACTTGACCAAGTACCATTACCTGCGGTAATGGTGACATCAGAGTTAACAACTATAACTGCACGCAAACCAATCGGATTGATATCTAAATCTTCGTTGGCGATACCATTGCCAGTCACGTACCAAGCGTAAGAACTACCTGTATATGGCGTCATTGTCCAATAGTTATTTGCATTACTATAACTGCTTGTAGCTGTATATCCTTCTGTCAATATACTGTTACTTTGTCCTGATAACATTTCTCCTATTCTTATTAATCCTACTGTTGCTTGAATACTTCTTGTCGGACTTTCTTCATTTAATGATACTGTGTAACTTTGGCCAGAAGCAAAATTGTTTTGATACCATGTATAATTACTTACTAATTTATTTCTATTTGTTGTATCACTTTCTGATACTAACCAATTTAATACATCACCATTTAATTTCTGACCTATTCCCGTTGTTGTTGAAAATGTATTGTTGGAACCATATGACATAGTATATATTGTTCCAGATGTCTCCTCATAGTATCCATCTAGTATTAATTTTGTATTGCCATTACTATCTTTATCTACTACACGATATTTTCTTTCTGCAAACAATACATATTCGCCACTTGTTGCTTTTTCATTTATTTTTCCTGTTATTTCTACACTTTTATCTTCGTTTAAAATATATGGTCCGGATTGACTACTCCAAGTTGCCCCTAGAGTACCATTACCAGAGGTAATGGTGACATCAGAGTTGACATTTATAACTGCACGCAAACCGCCCGTAATGGAAACTGGATAGTCGTGACCATAGTCGTACACGTACCAAGCGTCAGAACTACTATCTGGTGTCATTGTCCATTGTACTTGTCCTATATTTAAATAAGAATTTTCTCCACCTGCAAGATTATATTCATCTATTGTTATTAATCCTACTTTTACAGGTACATTTGATAAATTATTTGTACATTCTGTTCTTGTACTTGTACTATCGGTGGTTACTTCA
>NBJMC04201__coassemble_2405_pt1 | contig 8553 bp, 5 predicted proteins | sample NBJMC04201__metabat2_high_PE_001 | metagenome-assembled genome bin NBJMC04201
CTTATAAATAAAGGAAAAACAAGTGGTAGTGTATAAAACATTGCACACTACCATAATTTACAAGGAGGAATAAAATGAAACATGTATTAAAAACATTAAAAAAGTATAGTTTTCAAATAATACTAGTATTTGTATTACTTTTTATGCAAGCAATGTGTGATTTAAGTTTACCAGAATATACTTCTGATATAGTAAACATTGGTATTCAGCAAAGTGGTATTGAATCTTCAGTTCCTGAAGTAATTAGAGAAAGTGAATATGAAAAATTATTGTTGTTTGTAAATAATGAAGATAAAGAAATTATCAATAGTAACTATACTTTAATAACAAAAGATGATACACAGTATTTAGAAAAATATCCATTATTAAATGAAGAAAATTTATATGTTTTAACTGGTGATGATGAGTTAAATGATATAATGACTTTACCGATTATAATGGTATATAGTTTTTCTAATAATACAATTGAAATACCAGAATTAAATATTCCAGATGGTATGACTATTTTTGATGTTTTGAAAAATATGGATGAAGAGACACATAATCAATTTTTAAATAAATTAAAAGAAAATTATTCTAATGAAAAAGTTAGTTTATTAGAACAAATGGCTACAGTTTATTTGAAAAATGAATATACCGAAATAGGTATTGATATATCTAATTTACAAATTAGTTATATTGCTAAAACAGGAGTTAAAATGTTAGCAGTTGCTTTAGCAGCTATGGTACTTACTATTGTAACAGTATTTTTGTCAAGCCGTATTGCAGCTTTCTTTAGTAGAGATTTAAGAAGTCAAGTAGTTAATAAAGTTATGACTTATTCAAATAAAGAATTTGAAAGTTTTTCAACAGCTTCTTTAATTACTAGAAGTACTAATGATATTCAACAAGTACAAATGTTAGTTGTTATGTTACTTAGAATAGTATTCTTTGCTCCAATTATGGGAATAGGTGCTTTAACTAAAGTTAGTGGTAATGAAATGAGTTGGATAATTGGTTTAGCAGTCTTAGTAATTATAAGTTTTGTAATTATATTATTTAGTATTGCTATGCCTAAATTTAATAAAGTTCAAAAGTTGATTGATAGAGTAAATTTAGTAGCAAGAGAAATATTATCAGGTATTCAAGTTATAAGAGCTTTTGGTACTGAAAAGCATGAAGAAGAAAGATTTGATAAAGCCAATAAAGATTTAATGAAAGTAAATTTATTTGTAAATAGAACAATGACAATTATGATGCCAACAATGATGTTTATTATGAATGGTGTTAGTGTTTTAATTATTTGGGTAGGTGCTAGTAAAATAGATGCTGGTACAATTCAAGTTGGTACTTTATTAGCATTTATTACTTATACTATGCAAATAATTATGTCATTTTTGATGATTTCAATGGTTTCTATTATGGTTCCTAGAGCATTTGTTTCAATGAATAGAATTGGGGAAGTATTAGATAAAGATACTTCAGTTAAACAAAAAGATAAATGTTTAAAATTTAATAATAATTTAAAAGGTACAGTTGAATTTAAGGATGTTTATTTTAGATATCCAGATGCTGAAGAAGATGTTTTACAAAATATCAGTTTCAAAGCAACAAAAGGAACAACTACAGCTTTTATCGGTTCAACTGGTTCAGGCAAATCAACTTTAATTAATTTAATTCCAAGATTTTTTGATGTTACAGGTGGTAAAATTTTAATTGATGGAATTGATATAAGAGATGCTAATATTAAAGAATTAAGAGATAAGATTGGTTATGTGCCACAAAAAGGAATATTGTTTACTGGTACTATTCTTTCAAATATTGGTTTTGGATTACATAAAAAAGATGATGAAGTAATTAAAAAAGCAGCTAAAATAAGTCAAGCTGAAGAATTTATTAATGATAAAAAAGATAAATATGAAAGTGCTATATCACAAGGTGGTACTAATGTATCAGGTGGTCAAAGACAAAGATTAGCAATTGCAAGAGCTATTGCAACAAATCCTGAAATATATATTTTTGATGATAGTTTTTCAGCATTAGATTATAAAACAGATGCTAAATTAAGAAAAGAATTAAATAAAGTAACTAAAGATTCTACTATATTTATTGTTGCTCAAAGAATAAGTACTGTTATGAATGCTGATCAAATTATTGTTTTAGATAAAGGTCATATAGTAGGAATTGGTAAACATAAAGATTTATTAAAAAACTGTGATATTTATAAAGAAATAGCTTACTCACAATTATCAAAGGAGGAGTTAGAAAATGAATAGAGGTCCAGGTGCAATAGGTAATGTTCAAAAAGCTAAAGATTTTAAAGGAACATTAAAAAAATTATTTAAAAGTATGAGCAAATATAAAGTACAATTAATAATTATATTTATATTTGCTATTGCTAGTACTATATTTTCAATAGTAGGCCCTAAAATATTAGGTAATGCTACAACTGAATTATTTAATGGGATAATAAGTAAATTATCAGGTGGTGCTGGTATTGATTTTGATAAAATTGCGTCTATTTTAATATTTTTGATAATTTTATATATTATAAGTGCATTATTTTCTTATGTTCAAGGATTTATAATGACAGGTATAAGTCAAAAATATACATATAATTTAAGAAAAAAAGTATCTATCAAAATAAACAAATTACCTATTTCTTATTTTGATAAAAAAACTCATGGTGAAGTTTTATCTATTATAACTAATGATATTGATACAATGAGTCAAAGTTTAAACCAAAGTGCAACTCAATTAATAACATCTATTACAACTATTATTGGTATATTAGTAATGATGTTATCAATAAATGTTACAATGACTATTGTTGCTATATTAATTTTACCAATTGCATCATTTATAACAATGTTTATTGTTAAACATAGTCAAAAATATTTTGCTAAACAACAAGAATATTTAGGTCATGTTAATGGTAAAATTGAAGAAATGTATTCTGGTCAAAATGTTATTAAAGTATTTAATGCTGAAAATAAAGTTTTGAAAGAATTTGAAAAAGATAATACTTATTTAAGTAATGTTGGATGGAAGAGTCAATTTTTCTCTGGTATGATGCATCCAATTATGAATTTTATTGGTAATTTAGGATATGTTGTAATTGCAATATTAGGTGGTTATTTTACTATTTTAGGTAAAATAACAGTTGGTAATATACAATCATTTATTTCTTATACTAAAAACTTTACAAATCCAATTGCTCAATTAGCCCAAGTATCAAATATGATTCAATCAATGATTGCAGCTAGTGAAAGAGTATTTGAATTTTTAGATGAATCAGAAGAAAAAGAAGTTAAAAATCCACTTAAAGTAGATAATATTGAAGGAAATGTTACTTTTGATCATGTTAAGTTTGGTTACAATGAAGATCAAATAATTATTAAAGACTTTAGTGCGAATGTTAAAAAAGGACAAAAAATTGCTATAGTAGGACCTACTGGAGCAGGAAAAACAACAATGATTAAATTACTTATGAGATTTTATAATGTTAATGATGGTTCTATATTAGTAGATGGTAAAAATATTAATGATTTTAAAAGAAGTGATTTAAGACATATCTTTGGTATGGTTTTACAAGACACTTGGTTATTTTCAGGAACTATCATGGAAAATTTAAGATATGGCAATTTAGATGCTACTGATGATGAAATAATTGAGGCAGCTAAAAAAGCTCATGTTCATCATTTTATTCAAACTTTACCAGATGCATATAATATGCAATTGAATGAAGAAACAAATAACATATCTCAAGGACAAAAACAATTATTAACAATTGCTCGTGCTATTTTAGCTAACCCTAAAGTATTAATATTAGATGAAGCAACTAGTAGTGTTGATACAAGAACAGAAATATTGATACAAAAAGCAATGGATGAATTAATGAAAAATAGAACTTCTTTCATAATAGCTCATAGATTATCAACTATAAAAGATGCTGATTTAATATTGGTTATGAATACTGGTGATATAGTAGAACAAGGAAATCATGAAGAATTATTAAAGAAAAAAGGATTTTATTATAATTTATATAATTCACAATTTGAGTCATAAATATGATGATTTCACATCATATTTTTTTTAAATTTATATTGATATAATAAAAAAAATAATATATAATACTTAATAGAATATGAGGGATGAAGATGAAAAAAACAGTATTATTTTTAATGAATGGATTTGGAATTGAACAATTAAATTCTTATAGTATATATAATGCTAAATTAATGCCTAATTTAGATAGTTATACAAAAAAATATTTATTTTCAACGATTGAATCAAATGCTTCTAATTTAAGTGATGGATATAGATTATTTAGTACAGGTTCACCCATTGCACTTACTTATACTTTGATTGATAATTATTATACAAAATTTAGTGAAAATAAAAACTTAAATTATTATTTGAATACTATTAAAAAAGATGGAAAAGTTCATTTGTTTTTATTTTATGATAATGAAAAAAGTTTAGATCATATTAAATATTTTTGTGAGTACATAAAAACAAAGAATGATAAAATATATCTGCACTTGATTTTAACTTCAAATAATATAGATAATTATAAAGATATAGAAAAATTTATTAATAAAGTAACTTATGATTTTAAACAAATAAAGATAGGAATTATCGTTGGAATAAATGTTATTTCTTCAATTAATTTAAATTCTTTTATGAACATGTTTCAAAATGAAATAGGAGAAAAATGGAAAGAAATAAGTAAGAAGATAAGTTCTCTTAATGCTTCTAAAATTAAACCTAATAATGTTAAAGAATTTTATATGAATGAAGGATTTAAATTTGATATTAATGATAGTTTATTTTTCTTTAATTACTCATATTTTGATATTTCTAATTTCATAGCAAATATAAGTAAAATTAACAATGTTTTTGATTACTGTTCTTTATTTCAATTAAATGGTGTAAAATATCCAATGTTTTCTTATCCTTCGTCTGGAATATCAATGAATAATTCATTAAAAAAAATAGAAGCTAAATCTTTATTTTTAGCTAATTCTAAAGACATTAGATTTATTAATTATTATTGTAATGGATTAAAAAATTTAATTTCTGAAAATGTTTGCTTTACAAAAACAGATGATGGAATAAATAATAATTTCTTAAAGTCAGTAATTCGTGATTCAAACTATGATTTAATAATAATTAATTACCAAATTGATAATGTTAATACAGTTTCAGAGTTAACTGATAAATTAGGTAAATTAGACTCTATGTTAAAAGTTGTTCATGATATATGTTTAGAGTTAGAAGTAAGTTTATTTATTTCTTCTTTATATGGAATGCAAAAAGAATTAATGGTTGATAATTTTTCTAAGGTAATGGTTGATTTTTCACTAAAGGTTCCTGTTATTGTAATTGATCAAATATTTAATAAAAAAAATTATATACTAGGTTTTGGAAACACTTATACTTTAGCAAATACAATTTATACTAATATAAATCCAAAAATCGATGAAGAAGTATTAATAAAAAGAAAAAACATCATAAGTCAATTCTTAAAAAAATAGTTGACTAACTTAATTTTATGTATTAAAATTAATTATTAAATGTTTGTCTTTATAAAAGGGAAGTGAAATTATGATGGATATTTTGAAATTAAGAAGATTTTTATCGAATGATTTTAATAATGCAATTTTATCAATAAAAGAAAAAAATGGTGAAATAATTCCACATTTAATCTTAAAAGAAAAGAGCCAATTAGATGAAAGAACAGTTGGTATATATAGTGAAAATATAAAACAAATGAGAAAAGAACCTTTAAGATTATGTAGTTATATGTTAGATTCATTTTTAGAAAATAATACAGTACTAGGAATTAATTATGCTTATGATAATACAAATTATCCTTTTAATAAATGTTTTGATATTATTACTATTAAAGGAATTTTTACTATTGCAATTGGAAATGTTAAATTGAATGATATTTTTCCTAATTTTATTGAAAAACTTGAATCAGCTAAGCATAAAGGTATAATGGAAACTATTGTTAAAAGTAATTTTGATGAAAAAAGAAAATTTTTAGTAACATTTGATAAAACTAAAACAATTACTGGTTATGATTATAATAGTTATCAAATGTTGATGCTTAAAAGTAAAGGCAAAGTTTTTGTACCAAAATTTGAATATAATTTTACAAAAAAAGTTGTAAAAGAATTAATTGAAATGTATACTAATTTTAATGATTATAATGCTTTGCTTTGTGAAATAGATAGAATAAAACACTTTAAAAAATATAAAAATTGTAATAGATTTCAAAATGTATTTCTTTCTGCTGGAAAAATTAAATTTGAACTTAGTGAAGATAAGTTTGAATTTCAAATAAATTTATTAGAAGAAGTTGTTAGAGAATTAGTCTCTAAAATAGATTTTGAAGAGTCTAAACAATTGGTTATAACTTATGGAGGAAAAAGGATATGAATAATTTATCAATGGAAAAAATGGTTAATTTATGCAAACAATATGGTTTTATATTTCAAGGAAGTGAAATATATGGTGGATTAGCTAATACTTGGGACTATGGACCATTAGGTTCAAGATTAAAAAATAATATAAAAGATGCATGGAGAAAAAGATTTATTCAAGAAAGAATGAATAGTTATGAAATAGATGCTGATATTTTAATGCATCCAAGAGTTTGGGAAGCGTCAGGCCATGTTAGTTCTTTTTCTGATCCATTACTTGACTGTAAAGAATGCAAAACTAGACATAGAGCTGATAATTTAATTGATGATTTTGATAGTAATGCTCATGCTGATAGTATGACACAAGAAGAAATGATAAATTATATTAAAGAACATAAAGTTCCATGTCCAAAATGTGGGAAATCTAATTTTACTGATATAAGACAATTTAATTTAATGTTTCAAACTTATCGAGGTGTTACTAATGATGCTAAATCTGTTGTATATTTACGCCCAGAAAATGCACAAGGAGAATATGTCAATTTCTTAAATGTTCAAAGAAGTATGAGAGCAAAGTTACCTTTTTCAATTGGACAAATTGGTAAAGCTTTTAGAAATGAAATAACACCAGGTAATTTTACTTTTAGAACAATTGAATTTGAACAAATGGAATTTCAAACTTTTTGTAAAGAAGGAACTGATTCAGAAACTTATAATTATTTTAAAAAATATGGTAAAAAATTCTTTATGGATTTAGGTTTGAAAGAAGAAGATTTAAGATTTCATGATCATGAAAAATTAGCTCATTACGCTAAAGAAGCTTGTGATATTGAATATAAATTTCCATTTGGTTGGGGAGAAATTAATGGCACTCATAACAGAACTAATTTTGATTTATCTAGACATCAAGAATATAGTGGACAGTCACAAACTTATTTAGATCCTGATACAAATGAAAAATATATTCCATATATTATTGAATCAACTTATGGATTAGATAGAACTTTTTTAGCTGTTATGTTTGCTTCATATCATGAAGATACTTTAGAAGATGGTACAACTCGTGAAGTATTAAGTTTATCACCATTTTTAGCTCCTTATAAAGTAGCAGTATTACCATTAATAAAAAAATTACATTCTGCTAAAGCATTAGAAGTTTATGAAAAATTATCAAAATATTTTATGACTAATTATGACGAAGCTGGAAATATTGGTAAAAGATATAGAAGAAATGATGTTATTGGTACACCATTTTGTATAACAATTGATGATGAAACAATTAACAACAATACAGTAACATTAAGAGATAGAGATACTATGAAACAAATTACTATTAATTTAGATCAAGTTGTTGATTATGTTAACGAGAAACTAAAATTTTAATATTTTAGTTTTTTTATTGAAATAAATAAAAAAATATTGTATACTTATATTAAATTAAAGATAAGGAGAAGGTTTTAAGTGAGAAAGAATGGATTTACATTAATTGAACTTTTAGCAGTTATAATTATACTAGCAGTGGTAGCTTTAATAGCAATGCCAATAGTATTAGATGTGATTGAAGATGCAAGAATATCAGCAGGAAGATCTGAGGCAAATATGATATTAGGAGGAATAAACAATTATTGTGCAAATGAAGAAATGAAAGCACAATTAAATCCAAATTATACTAGAATTTGTACATCAGATATGGATAAAGATGATGTACCAACAATGGTAAACTTAGGAAATGCCACAATAGATAAGATTGTATATAATGGAGATAAATTAACTGAATTAGAAATAACAAGTAATAATCATAAATTTACATTATGTCCAAGTGGAACATTTGCAATGGATGATGAAGAATGTGAAGGAAATAATGATGATGTTGCATTAGAAGGAGTTTCAATAAAAAGTGTAGCAGAGTCATTAGTTTATGAAAATGGTGTTTGCAAATCTGAAGGAACATATCAATATATGGGAGGATGTTATATAAAAAGTATTATTCATGATTTAGGTACTGATATGTATGGACACCCCATATTAGAAGGAGAGCCAGTTGAAAATAATTATATATGGTATTCAGGTTTTTTATGGAGAATTATGGGAATAAATGCTGATGGAACAGTAAGAATGATAACAGATGAAAATGTAACAG
>NBJMC04201__coassemble_2495_pt1 | contig 8328 bp, 9 predicted proteins | sample NBJMC04201__metabat2_high_PE_001 | metagenome-assembled genome bin NBJMC04201
CAAAGAAAAAGTAAACACATCTTTTTTGTGTCTACTTTTATTTTACAACTTCATAAGATAGATTATTCTATCTTTTTTTATTACAAAAAAGTTTAGAAAATTTCTAAACTTACAATTTCAACTTCTTTATTCGTATCTATTTTATTGTATATAACAATACATCCAATTATTATTAATATAATTGCTATTATTTTTATAATATCTTTTTTCATTCATTCCATCCATAAACTTTAATTAAACTAACATAAGGATACGAATAAGCAGAAATAGGATAGTTTTCTAAATCAACTGTGTTTGAATTAACTAATATATCAATTGTTTTACCATCTTTTTTATAATCGCCTATTACAACTAAAGCATGTCTAGTAGGTCCAGTAGTACCTACATGAATAACATCGCCTGCTTCAGCATAATATAAGTTTTCATCTACTGTTGCACATAATCCATACCCTGTATTATTTAAAGCATATTCTCTAAAATATGGAACATACGTCCAAGTATAAACCAACCCACTTGCTGTTTCACTTTCATTATATGAATAATCATAACCTTTCCATTGTAAATATTGTGAAGCACTACCAGTATAATCCATAGGAATTCCACCGCTATATAATACTTGAGACGCAAAATTTTGACAATTAGAATCAAACTCCATCCATTCAGGATCTCTTTTATTAACCCAAACAGTTTGTTTTAAAGCCTCTTCCCTATTATATTCATGATCACAAGTTTTCCTATTTATACCTGTTCCATTTAAGAAGTCATTATAATCTTTTCTATCTTTTTTTAGTTTTTCATTTATTAAGTCTAAATAATCTTGCTTAATTTGATCTAATTTAGTTTTACCACCACCACTATATAAATCAGTTATCATAACAAAAAAATCTTGAACTTTATTATATTTAGTTATTTTATATTTACCGTCTACTTTTTCTAAAGTAAATTCATTTTCAATATTGTAAATTTTAGATTCAATTTCTTTCATAAAATTAAAGTTTAAATAATTATTTTCTAATACAGTAACATTTACTGCATTACCATTAGTATTTACTTCAATAAAATCTAAATCATATTTTGCTTTATCTAAACTTAAATCATTTGGTTTTAATTTTCTAGTTTCAATTAATAAGGATACTGCTGTTTGATTTATTAAAGCTTGTTCTGAAGTAGAATCTTTAAATAGATAAGTCATGTCATTTTCTTTTAATTCTTTAATTGAATTATAATAAACATTTAAAAATTCAACTATTACATCTTCTATTTCTTTATCAACTTTAACTGTATATTTTATATCATTTAAATAATTAGTGCCAACTTCATCTGGTTTGTTTTCTACTTCATTATTTTGTTCTTCACTAGGATTATCTATATTACTTTCTGGATTATTTACTTCCTCTTTTTTATTAAAAAAGAAAAATAAACAAACTACTATGATTGTTAATATTATAAATAACATTACTTTAAATTTCATATTTTTTTTCATATAATCACCTATAAAAAGTATATCAAAAAAACCATTCTAAAACAAGAATAGTTAAATTTAATTTTTATTAAAGACAAACACTTTACTAAATACATAATTAGAAACAATTACAATAATCTGAGCAATTATTTTAGTTACCAAATCATCAATATGTAATATATCAACAAATATATACAATATAATCATTTCGATAATTAATGAAACAACTCTAAAAAAGAAAAAACTAGTTATCTCTTTAATATTTTTTTTTGATTTACTTTCAAATACATATATTTTATTAGTTATATAAGCAAATAAAACAGCTATTATCCATGATAATACATTGCTTATTAAATAATCAATATGAAATACTTTAGTGAAAATTGCATAAGTAACAATCGAAATTAAAGTAGTTAGTACTCCGAATATTAAATAATTAATTATTTCTTTATATTTTTTATATAAATTAAGTAACTTATTTAACATCTTTTTCAGTCTCCTTGATTATATATACCGGTCTATTTTTAACTTCTAAATATGTTTTAGATAAATATTGTCCTATTATTCCCAAACAGAATAGTTGAACACCACTTACAAAAAATATAATACATACTAAACTAGGCCAACCTGATACTGGATCTCCAAATATTAAAGTTTTAATAATAATAACTAAAATCATTATAAATGAAATAATACAAAATAATATTCCTGCTATTGAAGAAATTAATAAAGGAACAGTTGAAAAGCCAACGATACTCTCCATTGAATAAGCAAATAACTTCCAAAAATTCCACTTAGTAGTTCCTGCTACTCTTTCTGTATTTTCAAATGTTAACCACTTAGTTTTAAATCCTACCCAACTAAATATACCTTTAGAATATCTATTATATTCTTTTAAAGATAAAATTGCATCAACCATTTGTCTGGACATTAATCTAAAGTCTCTTGCTCCATCTACTATTTCTGTTTTAGATATTTTATTAATTATTTTATAATACCACTTTGTAAATATTTTTCTAAAAAATGAATAGCCATTTCTTGAAACACTACGAGTCGCAACACAATCATAATCACTATTTTGTAGTGTTTCATACATTTCAATTAATAAATGTGGTGGATCTTGTAAATCAACGTCCATCATACAAACATAATCACCAACTGATGCTTCTAAACCTGCTAAAATACCAGCTTCTTTACCAAAATTTCTTGAAAAAGATATATATCTTACATGTTTATCTTTTTTAGCTAATTCTCTTAATATTTCTAAAGTTCTATCTTTTGAACCATCATTAATAAATATTAATTCAAACTTAACCTTTTTCATTTCATTCATTACTTTATTTATTTCTTCATAAAAAATTGGTAATGATTCTTCTTCATTGTAACAAGGTACTATAACACTTATTTTTTTCTCCATACAAACACTCCAAATCCTAATATACTAATTATTGAAACAAATTTAGCTATTTGATCATATTTAGTTCCAGTAAAATCTAATTTATAAGTTCCACTTTCCAATTTAGCTTCAATAAAACCATACTCGTTTTCATAAAAATCAACTTTATCATTATTTTCATTTAATAATGTATAGCCAATATAATAAATTCTAGGTAACTCAACAGTTGCATTACCATCAACTTTAAATTCTAAATATGGAACATCATTATTAATTATTTCAACATTAGCATTTCCTTCTTTAATTATTATATCATGATTTCGATTATCAAAATAGTCTAAATTATTAGCAGTATTAACTGGTAAATATTCCTTTTGATATCCTAGACCATACCAATATTCTAAATTATTAACATCAATAACTTCATTAGTTGCTTGTTTTAAGTTAGGTTGAGCAAGTAATACCATAAATATAATTAAAATAATACTTAACATTTTTTTGTCATTAAATTTACTTATACAAAGTGGTGCTAAAATACTAATTGATAAGGAAACAAATGTTACAAATCGCCATGGAAATTGGATTATTCTGAATGATTTAGGTAATAAATCCCAAGGAAATAATTTGCTTGATAAAATTAAACTAATTATACCAAATATTAAAATGCAATTATAATATTTATTATTATATTGTTTATATTTCTTTAATGTTAAAAATAATAAAATTAAAACAATCAAATCAATATAAAATCTTGTTTCTCCTGTTCCCCAATTATCTCCTATCATAATATATTTTAAAATATTTAAGGCATTCCCCCAAGTTCCTTGAACCATAACGCCTTCTACAAATACATTATAATTACCTAGTAATCTTTGTTGTAATAAAGCAACTAAAAATGGTGAAGCAATAGCTAAAATAAATATTGATGCTATTACAAATTGTTTTATATATTTAATACTTTTTTTATATTTAAAAATTAAAAATATTAAAATTAAAACAGTAAAATATGTCATCATTGTTAAATGCGATAATATACCACCAACATATCCTATTACAAAAAATATATAAAATTTCTTATTATTATCATTAAATAATTCATATAATCCCAATAAAATTAAAGGTAAAAATATAAAAAGTAAACTTTCACCTATTGCATCTCTTATATAAATATCAGATAAATGATATGGAAAAAGCATATAAATAATTGCGGATATTAATCCAATATAATCATTTTTAGATAATGCTTTAGACAATAGAAACATACTAATTCCAGATAAAAATAAACTTATAAAATAAACTATCTCCACACTAATAACTGGATTATCTATAACAACGTTTATATAAGATGCTACATAATGACTTAGAGAAGGATAAAATAAATTTGTTCCATACCCAAAATCATTACCAATATTCCCAACTATTTTACTTGGATTAAAAAAATCTTTTTTTATTTGTTCTGTTAAACTATCAATGTTAGTTAAATGGAATTTGGTATCATGGCTTGATTTATAATCACTAGTAAAAAGTGGCAACATTGTTATAAAAGCAACTGTTAAAATAATTAATACGTATTTTTTCATTTATATTCACCAAAATTATTATATCATAAAACTTACAAAACTTATACCAAATTTAGGAATTTGCATATAATTATTATAGGTGAATATCATGGAAAAAAATTTAAAAAAAGCTTATTATATAATTATTGGTATTTTAATTTTATTGTTTTTTAATAAAGATGAAGAAGTATTTTATAAAAATATTAAACTCATTGAAAATCCTGATGATATATTAGTTTTGGTTAATAAAAATAATCAATTACTAAGTAGTTATATTCCAAAAGATTTAGAAAGTATTTCTTTAAAATATGCTAATAAAGATAAATACTTAAAAAAAGAAGCTAAAATAGCTTTTGAAAAATTAAGTAGTGATGCAAATAAACTAGGCTATAGAATAGTAGCAGTATCAGCTTATCGTGATTATAATTATCAAAATGAATTGTTCAATTATTATGTTAAAGAAAAAAGTTTGAACTATGCCTTAGATTGTTCAGCTAAACCAGGACATTCCGAACATCAAACTGGTTTAGCAGTAGATGTTGAAGGTTCCAACAAAGATTATGATAATTTTGAAAACTCTAAAGAATTTATTTGGATGAAAGATAATGCTTATAAATATGGATTTATTTTAAGATACCCCAAAGGAAAAGAAAATATAACTGGATTCAAATATGAACCATGGCATTATCGTTATGTTGGAATTGAGGTAGCTAAATATATTTATGAAAATAATTTAACATTAGAAGAATATTTTAAAAAGATATGATATAATACCTTTAGGTGATTATGATGAAATACTTAAAAGAAAATAAGTTTATTATTCTAACGATTGTTATCTTATGTGGATTAATGTTTTATTTTATTAATCAGAAACAGGGTTTTCATGAAGATGAAATATTCTCATATGGATCAAGCAATTATAAATATGATAATGTTTATAGATGGTTTGGATATGCAGAAGCTAATCAAGATATTTTATATAAACAAGTTTTAACGGGTAGCTTAAGCAATCGAATTAATAATTTAATTAAATATAAAACAAATATTGAATATTTTAATAAGGATGAGATATTATCTAAAGAAATTCCTACTTGGAAATATAAAGAAGATGCATTAGAATATCTAGCCATTCAAAAAGGAGATGTTTTTAATTATTTTTCTGTTTATCAAAATCAAGCAAGAGATGTTCATCCACCATTCTTCTATTATCTTGTCCATTTAACATCAACACTTTTTTATAATAATTTTACCAAATATATAATATTTAGTCTTAATTTAATTTTCTTTATCGGTGTTTTACTAATTATTAAAAAAATAGTTGAAGCATTAAATCATAAAGAGTTAGTTATTCCATCTATGATTTTATATGGTGCTAGTATAGGATGTATTAGTACTGTCATGTTTCAAAGAATGTATATGATGGTTACTTTCTTTAGTATTTTATATTTATATTTTATAATCAAATTTATTAAAGATGATTTCAAAGTAAAAGATAAATTTTGGTTTATTTTAACAATTATCTTAGGATTTTTAACCCAATATTATTTTTGTATTTACATAGTTTTAATATTTATTATTTTATCAATTTATTTATTACTCAACAAAAAATATAAAAAATGGTTTGACTTTTTAAAACTACATGTCATATCAGCTTTAATTGGTATAGTTATTTACCCATTTTGTATTGAAGATATATTCTTTTCTTATCGTGGTATAGGTAGTAGCGAGGCTAAAACTAAAATTTTTTTAGAAAGTTTACAGTATTATGGTAATCAATTAATTGATTTATTTGGATTACAAAATATTATCTACCTTCTAATTATTGGATTAATTATTGCAGTTATACATAAAATAAATAAAAAAGAAATATTAAAAAACAAATTAAATATTATTGTTATATTTTTACCTATTATTTTATTTATTATGACCATATCTAAAATAGCACCTTTTTTAGGAGAAAATTATACTTCTAGATATATGATGTTATTATTCCCAGTTATATCTATAGCAATATTATATATTTTAACATTCTTATTTGATAATAAAAAAACTATTTTCATAGTTGGATTATCAATTAGTTTATTACTAAGCATTAATGGTTTATATAATAATACCCCAGTTTATTTATATAAGGATTATGAAAAAGCTATGGAATTAGCTAAAGATAATAGTGATAAATATTTTGTTTATGTATTTGATAATTACTTTACTCATTTAAGTTCATTACCAGAATTTAATACTTATAAAGCTTCACTAATCTTAAATAAAAATATTCATGATTTTGAAATATTAAATAATAAAGAATTAAATGAATCTAACGAATTTATACTATGTATTAAAAATTGGTTAAATAAAGATGAAATTTTAAATTTAGTTTTAGAAAAATCTGGTTATAAAAATTACGAGGTATTATTAGAATTAAATAGTGATGTTGAATCAACTTATTATAAAATAACAAAATAAAATCCAACAAAATGTTGGACTTTTTATTTAAACATATTGCATCCACAATCATCATTTATGATTTGTGTTTCTTCAGAACAAGTATACTTTGGAGTATAACTATGAACATAATGAACTCTATTAATTGTGTGAGTATTTATAGGACAAATATGTGGTACCTCACAATAAAAATCTTTTTCAACACAATTATTGATCATAGGTTCATAAATTGGTTGTACTGGTTGTGGCATAAAACCTTTATTACAACAACAACTTTTATTAAACATCTTAATCCTCCTTACCTAGTTTATAATATGAAGTAATAAAATAGTTGTATATGTTTTTGTACTAAAAAATCATTGATTTTCTCAATGATTTTAAACTAAATTAATTTTTCTAAAACTCCTTTTTCTAAGTCACTAATATTATACATTGTATCTAACACATTAAATGTTTCTTCTAAATTTTTTCTAGCACTATTCCAACCTATACCATCAGTTATCCAAATAAATGTTACATTTTTAACTTTTTTAGATTCTTGTGCTAACATTTTATAACTTCTTGCTGTTTCATTCAATTTAGAACCACCACCAGTATAAAAATTAGCTTCTATCACATAAACTTGACTATCGGTTTTAATAACAAAATCAAATCTTTTTGTTGATACATTATTACCTGACATAGAACTTAAATCAAGATTCCATTTTCTTTCTATATCTTTTAAATACATTTCTTTAAAATAATTCTTTCCTTTTACAAATCCTGCTTTTTCAATATAGTTTTCGACTAAATTTTCCATTAAATGGCCACCACGATTTTTTCTACCATTTGAATCTAATCCAACTTCTATTCCTAATACATAATCATGTAAATTATTAATTATATGATTTTGTAACAAATCAAATAATCCTGATTCTTTCATAAATCTCACATAATCAGAAATAGAATAAACCATTTTATCAAATTTAAATAAATATTCATTTATTTCATCTTTAACAAATATTTCGTTTGATCTTATTGCTAGTAAAACAGGAATACATTCTAAAGTTTCTGGATATTTAATTAAAATATTTTTAAATTCTTCTTCAATATTTTTACTACCGATTAATGAATTTAAAATATTAAGTTCAATTTTTACTTTATCAACATTTTTGTATATTTTCTCAAAATCAACATAATAAGTATAATCTGATATACTTGATTTAAATTTGCTTAACCATTCATTAAAATTTCTGTTCATATATATCGCTCTCCTTTCTTTTTATAGTCAAATCTAAATATTCTTTTTCCTTTTCAATTCCGACATATTTTCTATTTAATCTACTAGCAACAATACCAGTAGTACCACTACCATTAAAAGGATCTAAAATTAGATCTTCTTCATTAGTTGATGCTAAAATAATTTTTTCTAACAATTCAATAGGTATGGCACTTGAAGAAGAAGGATTTAAAATTATTAATAATATTAC
>NBJMC04201__coassemble_2503_pt1 | contig 8315 bp, 8 predicted proteins | sample NBJMC04201__metabat2_high_PE_001 | metagenome-assembled genome bin NBJMC04201
TATCTGCGGTTTTTTACTCAGATTTCCTTGCACTACTCGTTTTTGATTAATTTTTAATAATTCTTATTCGAATTATTCTCTTCTCTACTTTTTTATTTACTTGGTAAGGTAATTCAGTAACAACAATTTGTGTTTTATTGTTATTTTCTACTATTTCTACTTTACTTCGAATAGTAATTGTGCCTTTTCCTGTCTCATAAGCCTTTTTAATTCCACTATTTCCCAAGATTGTAGCTGCTGTTGGAAAATCTGGACCTTTAATATATTCCATTAATTCTGGTATTGTTATATCGTTATTATCAATATAAGCAACACATCCATCAACTACTTCTCCTAAATTATGTGGTGGGATATTTGTTGCCATACCAACAGCAATACCCATTGTACCACTTACTAAAATATTAGGAAATCTACTTGGTAATACTACTGGTTCTTTAGTTGTATTATCAAAGTTTGGCATAAAATCAATAGTATTTTTATTAATATCTCTTAATAATTCTAGTGATAATTTAGATAATCTTGCTTCTGTATAACGATAAGCAGCAGCTCCATCACCATCGATTGAACCAAAGTTACCGTGTCCTTCAACTAAAACATAACGATAACTAAAATCTTGAGCCATACGAACCATTGCATCATAAACAGATATATCACCATGTGGATGGTATCTACCTAAAACAGCTCCGACTGTAGTAGCACTTTTTCTAAATGGTTTATCTGGTGTTAAATTGTCTTCAAACATTGTGTATAAAATACGTCTATGAACCGGTTTTAAACCATCTCTTAAATCAGGTAAAGCACGTGACACTATAACACTCATTGAATATTCAAGAAAAGATTTTTCTACTTCATTTACTATATTTCTTTGTTCTAATTTATCCATAACTACCTCCTAAATATCCAAATTTTCTACATATACTGCATTATTTTCAATAAATTGTCTTCTTGGTTCTACTTCTTCACCCATTAATGTTTCAAATACCTGATCTGCTCTTATTGCATCATCAATTGTTATTTGAATAAGTGTTCTATTTTCAATGTTCATAGTTGTATCACATAATTCATGAGCATCCATTTCACCCAAACCTTTATTTCGACTTACTTCATATTTAATATTTGGGTTTTTTTCTAATAATTCAGCTATATATGCATCTCTTTCTTCTTCATTTAATACATATTTAGTAGTTTTTCCATGTTTTATATTAAATAATGGAGGTTGAGCGGCATATACATATCCACCTTCAATAATAGGCTTAAAAAATCTATAAAATAACGTTAATAATAAAATTCTAATATGAGAACCATCAACATCGGCATCAGTCATAATAATTATTTTATGATATCTTAATTTATTAATATCAAATTCATCACCAATTCCAGTACCAAAAGCTGTAATCATGCTTCTAATTTCTTCATTAGCTAATATTCTATCTAATCTTGCTTTTTCAACATTTAATATTTTACCTCTTAAAGGTAATACAGCTTGAGTTTTTGGATCTCTTCCACCTTTAGCAGAACCTCCAGCTGAATCTCCTTCGACTATAAATATTTCTGAAATAGAAGCATCTTTGCTAGTACAATCAGTTAGTTTTCCCCATTGATTAATTGTGTCTAAAGCACCTTTTCTTCTTGTAAGTTCACGTGCTCTTTTAGCTGCAACTCTAGCTCTAGCTGCCGTCATTGATTTTTCAACAATTAATTTTGCTTCATTTGGATTTTCTAATAAAAATCTTTCAAAGCCTTCACTAAATACATCATCAGCTATTTTTCTTACTTCACTATTTCCCAATTTTGTTTTAGTTTGACCTTCAAATTGTGGATTTGGATGTTTACATGAAACAATCATTGTTAAACCTTCACGAACATCATCACCTGATAAAGGTTCATCATTATCTTTTAATATTTTGTTAGTTCTAGCATAATTGTTGATAATTCTAGTTAATGCTCTTTTAACTCCTTCTTCATGTGTTCCACCTTCATAAGTATTAATATTGTTAGTAAAAGAATAAACATTTGAAGAATAACCTTCATTATATTGCAGAGCTACTTCAATAGATATATCATCTTCAGATCCTTCTAAATGAATAATTTGTTCGTGAATTGGTGTCTTATTTTCATTTAACATCTTAACATATTCACTTATACCGCCTTCATAAACAAATTCATCTTTTCTAATATTTAATGGATCTCTATCATCAATTAAAATTAATCTTAAACCTTTATTTAAGAAAGCTAATTCTCTTACTCTTGTTTTTAATATTTCGTAATCAAAAATAGTAGTTTCTTGAAATATTTCTGGATCTGGTTTAAATGTTACAGTAGTACCTGTTCTATCAGGTGAGCATTCATCTATAACTTTTAAAGGTTCAACTGTATGACCACCATTTTCAAATCTAATAAAATGAACTTTTCCATTTTGATATACTTTAACTTCAACCCAACTACTTAAAGCATTTACGACTGAAGCACCAACACCATGTAATCCACCTGATACTTTATAGCCACCGCCACCAAATTTTCCACCAGCATGTAATACTGTATAAACTGTTTCTACTGTGGATAAACCTGTTTTAGCATGAATTCCAGTTGGAATTCCACGACCATCATCTTTAACAGTTACTGAATTATCTTTATTAATTGTTATTTCAATATCATCACAATATCCAGCTAAAGCTTCATCAATAGCATTATCAACTATTTCCCAAACCAAATGATGCAATCCTTTACTACTTGTAGTACCAATGTACATACCTGGTCTTTTTCTTACTGCTTCTAATCCTTCTAATACTTGAATATCCGAAGCATCGTAATGTTCTTTCATCTTTCCACCTCTTCTGTTCTTATTATTTCGCCATTTTTTATTTTAAATATACTTACTGAAGAAAACTTCTTTTTGTTTATTTTTTTTATTTCTGTAGTTGTTATAATAACTTGAATATCTTCGGAAATATATTTAATAATATTATTTTTCTTTATGTCATCTAATTCACTAAATACATCATCTAATAATAAAATAGGATTATTATTTTTAAATTGTTTAAAAATAGGAATTTCAGCTAGTTTCATAGCTAAGACAGCCATTCTTTTTTGTCCTTGAGAACCATATATTTTTAAATTATTATTTCCTAAATAAAATTCTAATTCATCACGATGTGGTCCATACAAAGTACTTCCTAATTTTATTTCTTTTTTTAAATTTTTATTTAATTTATCTAATAGATTTTTTTTTATATCTTCAGTTTCAAAATTAGTAACATATGATATTTTAAAATCAGGTAATTTTGTTATTTCATAAAATATTTTTCCACAGTTTTCATTTAATTTTTCAACAAATTTTTTGCGCATTTTGTAAATTAATACCGATTTATCCACAAAATAATTAGTTATTATTTGAAAATAAGTATTATCTACTTCAATATTCTTAGCCATTTTTTTTAAATATTCATTTCTTATCTTTAATAATTTATTAAATTCATTTAATAATTTTAAATAATTATCTGATAATTGACTAAGCTCTAAGTTTAAAAAATCCCTACGATTATTAGGAGACCCTTTAACTATTTCCAAATCTTCTGGATAAAAAATAATAATATTTAGACTATTATTAATATAATCAGTTATTTTTTTTATTTCCTGATTGTCTATTTTTAATGTTTTTTTATCTTCTAAATAACTAATCTCATATTTTGTTTTAAATTTATTTTTTTTAACTGTTCCCTTTATTTTACAACTACTTTTACCATTTTGAATTAAATTATTATCTAATAGATGTGATTTAGTAAGACCTAAAACATAAATACTTTCTAATAAATTGGTCTTTCCCTGAGCATTATTTCCATAAATAATATTAACATGACTATTAAACTTAATTTTTAATGAATCATAATTGCGAAAATTTTGAAGTTGCAATTCTTCTAAATACATAAAGTCACCTCTTTTTTAATAAATGTCCAAATTTTCGTATTTTATGTATTTATGTACACCCATACTCATATATATATTATATCATAAAAAAACGTAAAAAAAGCATAAAAATAGGCTAAACGCCTATTTTTTTTGGATTAGATTTTCTTTTTTTTAACTTCATTAATAACATTGTAGCTCTTAATATCTGATTTTCTAATGTATTAATTGAAATATTTAATTCACTACTTACACCATTCGTAAATTTTATGACAGATACTTTATTATTTTTTATATAATTTTCAACATTATTAACACAAATCCAAATACAATTTTCAAGTTTTGGTGAACAAGTAGGAAATAAAACAACTTCTTTAACTTCATCAATAATAATTGGTAATTTATAATCCATATCTAATGTTTTTTTTGCACTTATATATCTTCCGTTGTAAGTACTTCCATAATATTGGCAACTTTCATCAACTACTTCGAATATATTTTTTTCAATTATATACTCGCCACTAATATCCAATATTTTTGTTTCATTTTTACTAAGTGGTAATAACATTAAAGTATCTTCACTTATAAAATATTCTTCAATCATCAATAATTCTCCCCCCTAACCAAATAAATTGGTGTATCTCTTATATCACAGTAGATGTGTCGAAAATTGTCGATTCATGTCGAAAAAAGAAAAAAAATACATTTTTTTGTATTTTTTAATAAGTTTTTATAGGAACTATTAATTGAATTAAATTTTCATCTTCTGGATTTTTAATAATTATAGGCTTAATTTCACCATTAAATCCAAGTTCAATTTTATCACAATCTAAAACTTTAATAGCATCCATCATATATTTTGATGAAAATGCAATTTTAATATTTTCTTCGTTATTTTTTTCTACTTCTATTTTTTCCACAACATTACCTATTTCAGGAATATTAGATGTTACTACTACAGTATTATCAGTACATTCTAATTTAACAGTATTTTTTTCTTCTTCTGTGGAAAACAATGAAACACGATCTAGTAAAGAATAAAAATCATGCATATCCACAGTTATTTTTAATAAGAAATCGGTTGGAATCAATCTTGAAACATCAGGATAACTACCATTTATCAATCTTGACAACATAATAATTGTGCCAAATTTAAATATTATTTTATTATTAAAGATATGAATTTCAACATTTTCTTCTTCATCACTAAACATTCTTGATAATTCAATTAAATTTTTAGTAGGAATAATAATATTTATATCTTCATCCACAGTATTATCTAAATTTATTGTTTTTTTTGCTAGTCGATAAGAATCAGTAGCAGTACATTCTAATATATTTTTAGATATTTTAAAATTCATACCAGTAATAGCTGGACGAGATTCTTGAGTAGATGCAGCAAAAGTAGTTTGATTAAATATATTTTTTAATACTTTATTACTTAATATAATAGGATTTTTACAATCTTCTAATTCTAAATCAGGAAATTCATTAACATTATTACAATTTAAAGAAAATGAACTATTTAAAGTAGAAATAAATATTTTAGAATTCATAACTTCTTCAATACTTATAATTTCATTTGGAAGTTTTCTAACTATATCATAAATATATTTTCCAAATACAACAAATTTTCCACATTCGTAATCTTCTTCTATTTCTTTATTATTAATAAAAGTTTTTATAGCTATATCATTATCTGTACTAGATAAATATAATCCATCATTATTTAATTCAAATTTTATACAATTTAATATAGGTCTAATATTTTTATTTGAAATACCTTTTATAACATAATTTAAATGTTTTATTAATTTTTCTTTTTTAATTTTAAAATGCATAATTTTCACTCCTTTTTTATTTATTATAATTATATATATTATTATTATTGTTGTGGATAATGTGGATAACTTTTAAAAAACATTATAATATATATATAAAATCAATGTGGATAATATGTTAATATTATTGATTTATCCACGGTATTTGGGAAATAATTTTATTTATTTCTATATTTAATTCATCATTTTTTTCAAGTTCTTTTTTTATTTTATTAACAGCATGCATTACTGTTGTATGATCTTTTCCACCAAATTCTGCTCCTATCTTTGGAAGAGATTCTTTTAAATAAATTCTACATATGTACATAGCGATTTGTCTAGGAATTGCTATATCATTTGATTTTCTTTTTCCTTTTAAATCATCTATATTTATATTGTAATTATTAGCAATTATTTGTTGAACTTGTTCTATTTTATTTTTAGATAAAACTCCTCCACTAAAATAATCTTTTAAAGCATCAACTGCAAGATCTAATGTAATATCAGAGCCATTCATAATTGCAGCATAGGCAATGGTTCTAGTTATTGCTCCTTCTAATTTTCTTATATCAGTTGTGCAGTTATTAGCTATGTATTCTTTAACATCCTGTGGAAAAAAGGTATTTAAATTATTACCATCTATTTTTCTATCTATAATATCGATTCGTAATTGATAATCAGGTGGTAAAATATTAACAATTAATCCCCATACAAATCTAGTTCTTAATCTTTCTTCTAGTTTTTTTAAATCATCAGGTGATCTATCTGAAGCAATAATTATTTGTTTATTATTGGTATATAAATCATTAAATGTATTAAAGAATTCTTGTTGAGTTTTTATAGCAATTTCTAAGTATTGTATATCATCAATCATTAAAACATCAACGTTTCTATATTTTTCTTTAAAACTATCTATATTATCAAAATTGTTATTGTTATCTTTTCTATATATTTTTAAAAAATCATTTACAAATGTTTCAGTTGTAACATACAAAACTCTTTTTCTACTATTTTCTTTTATATAATTACCTATAGCATGCATTAAATGTGTTTTACCCAATCCACTTTTTCCATATATAAATAATGGGTTGTACATACTACCAGGTTGCTCAGCAACTGCAAGAGCAGAAGCTTTGGCAAATTTATTACTATTGCCTGATACAAATGATTCAAAAGTATATTTAGGATCTAAATTTGTTTGAAAAATTGCTGATTCAGGGACACCTATTTCATCAACATCAATCACAGTATCATTTTTTATTTCATCTTCTGTTATAAATTCAAATTTAAATATTGAACCAGTAACATCAGTAAAAATTTTTTCTATTAAATCAATATAATTTTCTTTTAAATGTTTTTTATGAACAGGCATTGGAACTAATATTTTTGCGCATTCTTCATTTAATTCTACTAATTTTGTTTCAGAAAACCACATATCATATAATACTGGAGTTAAATTTTGTTCAATTTTTTTTAAAAAAGAATTCCATATACTGTTGATATCCATATATAAATCACCCACTTTATACACATATATTCTACACTATTTTTAACAAAAACGCTATAAAAAAAGAGAAAAAAACATATTTTCCACACAATAAAATCATTTAAATTATTGGGAAATATAATTTTTCCACATACATGTGGATAACTAATTTCACATGTCAATAAAAATGTTAATAAAACATTCCACATATGTTAATAAAAATGTGGATAACTTGAATTATTGTGGAAAAAAAATTTTAATTTATAAATATATTGTTAAATGTTCGTATATAATAATTTTTAATCAATAGTATATTATTATTCATAAACATTTTAAAATATAATTAGCAATAAAAAAATATTGATTACTATTATAAATAAAAAATTATGTTAATAATAATAAAAAAATATTAAAAACATTTGACAAAAGTGAGTTTTATCTATATAATTAATAAAGCAATTACAAAAACGAATTTTGGAGGTGGATTATAAATGAAAAGAACTTATCAACCAAATAATAGAAAAAGAAGTAAAAAAATGGGTTTCTTAGCACGTGTTAAAACTAAGATAGTAAGTAGTCGTCGTAAAAAAGGACGTAAAGTTTTAGCTCGTTAATACACCACTGATGTTCCAGTGGTGTTTTCTTCATGTTGAGGTGATAAAATGAATAAAGAACATATAGTAAAAAATAATTTAGATTTTCAAAGAATAATAAAAAAAAATAAACCATATAAATATAAGGATTATATATTATATATAGAAAGAAATAATGAAAATAATTATAGATTTGGTTTTTCAGTCGGAAAAAAAATTGGTAAAGCTGTTATAAGAAACAAGGTAAAAAGACAATTAAGACATATTGTTTCTAAAAAAGACTACCAAAATGGGTTTAATTGTATTATAATAGTAGGTAGTAATGTTTTAAATAAAACTTATAAAGAAATGGAAAAAAATTTATTAGAAGTATTATTAAAAAATAATTTAATTAAAGGAGAAAAAAATGAATAAAAAAATTATATTAATTTTAACTGCAATTTTATTACTAACAGGTTGTACTAAATATAAAACTTATGATAAACAACCAGTAGTAATTGAATCAACAGGTCA
>NBJMC04201__coassemble_2521_pt1 | contig 8268 bp, 7 predicted proteins | sample NBJMC04201__metabat2_high_PE_001 | metagenome-assembled genome bin NBJMC04201
GCATTATACCAGCGCCGGTTCGCGTCGAGCCAAGCGAGACAAACACCGCAGCGAACCGCTATAAAGAGTGATGACCTGGAAGGAGGCTTCATGAAAAAACGTCTGATCTTTCATATTGATGTAAATTCTGCATTTTTAAGCTGGGAATCGGTATACCGGCTTTCTCAGGATCCGGATGCCCTGGATTTAAGGACCATCCCCTCTGCAGTGGGCGGAGATGCCGCCAGCCGCCACGGAATCATCCTGGCCAAGTCCACACCGGCCAAAAAATATGGCGTAACCACCGGCGAACCCCTTGCCCAGGCTCTGAAAAAATGCCCTCAGCTGACTGTCGTCCCTTCCCGCTTTGATTATTATATCATAGATATTAAAAAAATGACTATAAAAGTCATAGAATCTTTTTATTATTTTTTTATAATATCTTTTATTTTTTCATATTTATTAACAAAAAAAATGTTTATTACAAACATTTTAAATTCAAACTTGGTGGAGAATAGGGGACTCGAACCCCTGACCCTCTGCGTGCAAGGCAGATGCTCTAGCCAACTGAGCTAATTCCCCAAGTGCATTAATAATATAGCACATAAGAATAACATTTGTCAATAATTTATTGTAATTTTTAATAATTTTTCGTGTAGTGATACAATTGATGTGAAACAATTTATATATAAAAATAGTGATTCAAGTAGTATAATTGAGTTGAAAACAAAAAATTACATGAAAGGACTTGAATCACTATGAATATTATACACGAAAACAAAAGAAAAAGCGATAGTTATTTACCTCATGAACTAAAAACTAGATATTATGCTGTTTTATCTTATAGAAATGGTAATAAAGCAACATATGTATGCAGAAAATATCATATATCAAAATCTTCTTTATCTCGTTGGAATAGAAAATTTGATGGCACTAAAGATTCTTTAATTGATAAATCTCATAGACCAAATACACCTCATCCTAATGCTCATACTGACTTGGAATTAAAATGGATTAATGACTATATTAGAAGAAATCCTCATATTACTTTATGTGAATTATGGTATAAACTAAAATTAAATAAAGGTTATTCTAGGCATCCCGTTAGTTTGTATAGAGTTCTAAAAAGAATTGGTTTTTATAATAAAATAAATATCAAAAATACTTCTAAATATAAACCTAAACATTATGATACTCCTAAAGATATAGGTGACAAATGGCAAATAGATGTTAAATTTGTTCCTAAAGAGTGCAAATCTGATAATTTACCTTTTGACAAAAAATTTTATCAATATACTTGTATTGACGAAGCTTCTCGTGAAAGATTTATATACCATTATGAAGAACATACTCCAGCTAATACTGTTGATTTTATACATAGATGTTTCTTATTTTATGAATATAAACCTAAAGAAATACAAACTGATAATGGTACTGAATTCACTTGGAATCAAGATAAAATGAATGTTATTCATCCAATGGATAAATTATGTATTGAAGAAAACATATATCATCATAAAATTAGACCTAGAACTCCTAGGCATAATGGGAAAGTTGAAAGATCTCATAGAAATGATAATGAAAGATTTTATAATTATTTAAAATTTTATTCTTTAGAAGATTTAAGATATCAAGCAAAATTATATTTAAAAAGATCTAATAATATTCCTATGGCTGTTTTAAATTATAAAACGCCTAATGAATATAGAAAAATTTTAGAAGCTAACGCTTCTATTGCTAGTAAAAACATTTTATTAAAATAAAATATTTTTACTACCTAACAAAAAAATTAACTCAATTATTGAATTAATTTTTATTGAAATTTTTGTTTCACATCATTGACAATTATACATTATTGTAATTTTTAATAATTTTTCGTTTTGGACAAATTTACAATAAATGGTGTCCACGTTAGGAATTGAACCTACAATCTTTCCCTTCGGAGAGGAATATTCTATCCATTAAACTACGTGGACATATTAACATTATAGCATATTATTTAAATTTCAAATATTTTTTTCTTTATTTCACTCATTGTTTTTGGCTCAGAATCCAAATATTTACATACATCATCATAAAATGTTTTTATTACATAACTTGGCTTAGATAATAAATCATCATCTTTTTTAAATTCTCTTATTTGAGGAAGGGTTTGAATAAAATCATATAATTCCAACGGAAATATATTATCACATATATTAGAAAAAATACTGACCATATTTTCTTTAAACAATTTATCTGGATCTAAATCTACTTTTTCATACCACATAGTATCAATAAGGAAAAATCTACTATTGTTATAGAACATATTAGCAGAAAAAACATCAAAAACACTAATTCCATAATTTGATAATTTCCTTGTAGAAATTTCCAAATCTTCAAATGCTTTTATAAGATTAAAAATTTTAACATTATAAAGTCCTTTATCAACTAAATTACCATTTACATATTTCATCAACACGCCAATAATCTGTTCCTTTAAAAATACAACATTTTTAGCAAAAATATAATTTGCTATATCAATGTTTTTAAATTGTAAAAGTTGATTTTCATCTACTATAGGATAATATATTTCTCCACATAAATATTTAAATACGGTTTTTCTTGAGAGCCTATAACAAATACCTTCTGCTCCTCTATCTATATATTGTAATTTTTTTATAAAACTATTTAATTCCCTTTTATTTTTAAAATGTAAATTTTCCATCCAAATCACCAATGAAATATAATATCAAATTTTTTCTATTTGTCAAATTGTTTTAAATAATTATATAAACTTAAAGATACATTCTTTGGTAGCATACTTTCTAATTCTTCTAAACTTAATTCCTTCAATTTATTTAAACTTTTATATTTTTTTAACAATAAAGTTCTTCTTTTTTCCCCTATTCCTTCAATATTACTTAATACACTTTCTAAACTTCCTTTACTTCTTAATTGTTTATGATAATTAATAGTATAATTATGCACTTCATCTTGCATTCTTTCTAAGTAGTGAAATAAATTAGACTTTTTATCAATATCTATTTCAATTATCGGATCAAAAGCTAATAATTTACTAGTAGTATGTTTTTCATCTTTTTTTAATCCTACAACCATGATATCTAAATTTAATTGTTCTAATATTTCTCGTGCAATATTAATCTGGCCTATTCCACCATCAACAATTATTAAATCTGGTTTATCTAAATTATCTTTTAATACTCTAAAATATCTTCGATATATAACTTCTCTCATTGTACCATAATCATCATTTTTATCCACAGTAATTTTATATTTACGATATTCATTTTTAGCTTCTTTACCGTCAATATAAACAACCATACCAGAAACATTAAAATTACCAAACAAATTAGAATTATCAAATATTTCAATTCGATCTAATTTTTCAAGTTTCAAAATATTTTTTAATTCCTCATTAGCAATACTTGTTTTTTCTTCATCTTTTTTGATTAATTCAAATTTTTCATTTAATAATATTTTTGCATTATTACAAGCCATATCAACTATTTTTTTCTTATCACCTTTTATTGGACTAAAAACTTTAACATTTAAATATTCACTTAGTAAATTAGTATCAATATTATCGGTTACTAATATTTCTTTTGGTTTTATAATATCTTTATCATAAAATTTAGATATATAACTATTTAATGTGTCATCTACTTCATCAATTAAAGGAAATATTTTAGAATGTTTCCCAATTAATTTAGATCCTCTTATGAAAAACACTTCAATTGATAAGTAACCTTTTAAAGTATAATATCCAAAAACATCTCGATCAACATTATCACCCATTTCAACTTGTTGTTTAGTTAAAACCAGTTCAATATAATCTAACAATTCTTTAAGTTCTTTAGCCTTTTCATAATGCATTAATTCACTTTCTTTTAACATTTCTTCTTTAATTTTATTAGATACAATACTATGATCACCCTTTAAAAATTTAATTATTTCATTTTTCATTTCATTTATTTTATTAATATCAACATTATTGGTACAATAACCTAAACATTGATTAATGTGATAATACAAACAAGGCTTCTTGTTATAAGTAGTACATTTTCTTAATGGATAAATTCTATTTAATAGATTAACGGTATTTCTAGCTGCAGTAACGTTAGGATAAGGTCCATATAAATGATTAGTATTTTTCTTTCTATTAATTGTTCTTACAATTGATAATCTGGGAACTCTTTCATCAGTTAATTCAATATAAGGATAACTTTTATCATCACGCAATAATATATTATATTTAGGATTATATTGTTTAATTAAGTTGTTTTCTAAAATTAAAGCTTCCATTTCACTATTGACAACGACATAATCAAAATCTTTTATTTCACTTACTAATTTAGCTGTCTTACCAAAATGTGTACCTCTAAAATAAGAACTTAATCTATTCTTTAATTTTTTAGCTTTTCCAACATAAATAATATTATTATCCTTATTTTTCATTAAGTAGCACCCAGGTTTTTGAGGTACTAAAGATAATTTTTCTTTAATCATTCTATCACTTCCTAAAATCACATTTTTGACACAATTCTTCTACTAATTTATTATTGTTAAAATTGGTTATAATATTTTTAGTTCTTTCTTTATTTAAAATATCAACAAATTCTTCTTTTAATACATTTCCTAAATTAATTACACCTGTATCTAAACAACAAGGAACTACTGTTCCATCTACTAATATACCCAAATGAGTTTTTAAGCCATAACAAGTTCCTTTACGAGATATAAATTTATTATTTAAATTTGGCCAAGTAAATTCTTTATCTCTATTTAAATAAATATTATTTTTTAATTTAAAATTATTAATTATTTCATCTTTATAATCATAATATTTTAAAACTTTATTCAACAAATTATCATTTGTCCAGAATCTGTAAACTATTTGTACTCCTTTACTACTTAAATAATCACCACATTTTAAAACATCTAAAAGTTTATCTTTACTTAAACTATGTAATGAGATATTAATTTGCCTAACATTATCTAATAATTTGTATTTTATATTTAATAAAGTACCATTAGTTGTAATATTAACTTGTTTATTATATTTAAAGCATAAATTTAAAATATCTTCAATTTTAGAATGAATTAATGGTTCACCTTTAATATGTAAATACAAATAATCAGTATAATCATTTATTTGTTTTAAAATATGTTCAAAATCATCTAAACTCATCTCTTGTTTTTTTCTATTATCCTTAGAACAAAAAGGACAATTTAAATTACAAATATTAGTTATTTCAATATAAATTTTTTTAAACTTTTTCATATTTACTATTTTATCACATTCTAGACTTATTTAAAATAATAAGATATAATTAAATATGGTGATTAAATGATTTCAGTTGTTGATAATATAAATACAATTATTATTAATAAATCAAAATTTATTGCTCTAACTTATCATATTGATAGTTTAAATGAAATAAATAATAAATTAGAAGAAGTTAAAAAAATATATAAAGATGCTACTCACTATTGTTATGCCTATATCTTAGATAATTTTGAAAAAGCAAGTGATGATGGTGAGCCATCTGGTACAGCTGGCCTTCCTATTTTAAATGTTTTGAAAAAAGAAAATTTAAATCATGTATTATGTATTGTTATAAGATATTTTGGTGGTATTAAATTAGGTGCTGGTGGACTAATAAGAGCTTATTCTAATGCTACTAAAGAAAGTATTATTACAAAAAAATATAACAAAGGTTATTTAATTAAAGTTGATATTGATTATAATAATATTAAACAAATTGAATATCAATTAAATAATAGCATTATAATTGAAAAAAATTTCAATGAAAATCCTTATTATGTTGTTAAAATAACTAAAGAAGAATTAAATAAATTAAAAATAAAATATAATATAATTAAAGAAATATATGTGGAGGAATTATGAAATATTTAATAATTTTTTTATTTTTATTAATACCAATTAATATCAATGCTTTAGAAATAAATTCTAGCCATGCAATTTTATATAACATGAATGAAAATACTGTTTTATTTGAAAAAGATGCCGATACTAGAACTTATATAGCTAGTTTAACTAAAATAATGACTACCATAGTAGCAATCGAAAATATTGATGATATAAATGAATCTGTTACTATTCCTTACGAAGGATTAGAAGGATTAATTGAAGCTAACGCATCTGTTGCAGGATTTAAATTAGGTCAAATTGTAACATATAAAGATTTATTATATGGAATTCTACTTCCATCAGGAGCTGATGCAGCAAAAACCGTAGCCTATTATATAGCAGGAAGTGAAGAGAAATTTGTTGATTTAATGAATGAAAAAGCTGAAAATTTAGGATTAACTAATACCCATTTTGCTAACACATCAGGATTAGATACTGATAATCATTATTCAACAGTAAGAGATATAAGTATTATTTTAAAATATGCATTACAAAATGAAATATTTAAAGAAATATATACAACTAATACATATACTACAAGTGATAATTCATTGACTTTTAAAAGTGTTTATTCTAATTATTTAAATAGATATAATTTAGAAAATAAATATATTTATGGTTCAAAAACAGGTTATACTACTTTAGCTGGTTATTGTTTGTCGACAATAGCAAATTATGATGGTGTAGAATATATGTTGATAACAACTAATGCTGATGGAACAAGTAATTATCCCCTACATATTATGGATGCTAATATGATATATGACTATTTCATAAATAACTACCATTATTTAAATATCATAAATAAAGATGATTTGCTAATAACATTAGACACAAAAAATAGTAAAGAAGATAAATTAGAAATAAATTCTAATGAAACAATTTCTAAATATTTAAACAAAAATATTACCAATAAAGATTTATCATTTGAATATAATGGATTAAATGAAATAGACTATTTTACTAAAAAAGGACAAATAGGTACTTTAAATATTAAATTAAATGATGAAACATTAGAAATAATTCCAATAATGTATAATGGTGGATTAACATTTTCTTTTATTAGTTTATATCTTGATAATCTTATCATATCATTACCGATTACACTTCTTATATTAGTATTAATATTAAAATTAAGACCTAAAAAGTCTTAATTTTTTATAATTTAAATTAACAAAAAAAGTGCTTATTAAGCACCCATTTGTTTTGCAACTTCGCTAGCGAAATCTTCTTCTTTCTTTTCCATTCCTTCGCCAACTTCAAATCTAACCATATTATCAATAGTACCACCATTATTTTTAACATAAGTTAAAACATTAATACTATCATCTTTAACGAAAGATTGTTCTTCTAAACATGATTCTTGATAGAATTTTAACAATCTACCTTCAACCATTTTTTCAGCTATATTAGCAGGTTTACCTTCGTTCATAGCTTGTTCTTTTAATATTTCTCTTTCTTTGTCAACTACTTCTTTAGCTAATTCATCTCTTCTTACAACTGTAGGTCTCATAGCTGCAGCATGCATAGCAACATCTTTAGCTACTTCTTCACTAGTATTAGATAAAGTTACTAATACAGCAATTTTACCTCCCATATGTAAATAAGATCCAAATACTTGATTATCATTTTTAGTTAATTTAGTAAATCTTCTAAAAGATAGTTTTTCACCAATTTTAGCAGTCTTATTAACAATTAAATCTTCGATAGTTTCACCATCTACATTTAATTTTAAAACATCTTCATTAGTTTCAACATCATTATTAATAATAGCTTTTAAAATTGTATCTACTAATGATTTAAATTCTTCATTTTTAGCAACAAAGTCTGTTTCTGAATTAACTTCAACGATAACAGCTTTATTACCATCTATTAAAGTAGCAGCTAAACCTTCAGCAGCAATTCTATCTGCTTTTTTAGCGGCTTTACTAATTCCTTTTTCTCTTAACCAGTTGATAGCTTCATCTATAGAGCCATTTGTGGCTTCTAAGGCTTTTTTACAATCAAGCATACCAGCACCAGTTGCTTCTCTTAATTCTTTTACTAAACTAGCACTTATCATTATTATCTCTCCTTATTTCAAAGCTTCTAATAATTCAGCTTTTTTCATAGTTGAATAACCTTTAACTTCTTTTTCTTTTGCTAAATCTCTTAATTCAGCTACAGTCATAGAATTTAAATCAACTGTTTCTTCAACTTCTTTTTCAGCTTTTAATTCTTTTTCTACTTTTACTTCTTCTTTTTTGAAATCTTTTTTAAATGATTTTTTAAATGGTTTGTTTTCTTTTCTTGGTCTTTCATCTCTTTTTTTAACAGTCTCTAAAGCTTTTTGCATTACTTCATTAGCATTTTCT
>NBJMC04201__coassemble_2726_pt1 | contig 7798 bp, 8 predicted proteins | sample NBJMC04201__metabat2_high_PE_001 | metagenome-assembled genome bin NBJMC04201
GTCAAAATGAAATAGGTTCCCATAAAGACCGGCACGCCACCTTAGTCTCAGGAAAAATCCCACTGGAAGCCCTGGTTCGGATCATCAATCACCCGGCTCTTCGCCATCTGCCTTTCTTATATATTTGCTCAAGTCCAAGAAATAAACCGGAGAAGATTTAATTCCTAGAAATAAGTACTATTTAATAATACACCATATTTCAAAAAAAGTAAAGAGTTAAATAAACATTTTATAAGGTTTTAATTTTTTTCCTTCATTTTTATATAATCCAATTACATCTTCATCTACAAATAATACATATTCCTGATTATAAATGTTATCTAATATTTGACCATTCATAACTTTAAATTTTAATTTTTCATCAACTCTAACAGTAAAATAATCTTTTAAAGCTTCTTTAATAGGTATTATTTTATAATTATTATTTTTAACATCTTCTATAGTATAAGAATCTTTAATATTATACTTTCCTTGTTCTATTCTTATTAAATTTTTCATAGTTCCAATAGTATTTAATTTATTAGCAATATCATTAATTAAACTTCTAATATAAGTTCCTTTGCTAACCTTACAAGTAAATTTAAATACTGTTTTGTTATCAAAATAATTTAATTCATCCAACTTAATATCTTTAATAGTTACCATTCTTTTAGGTAAAGTAACCTCTTCATTATTTCTAGCATATTCATACAATTTTTTACCTTTTATTTTAACTGCTGAATAAATAGGAACTTCTTGATTATATGTCCCAATGAAAGAATTTAATACTTTAATAATATCTTCTTCTTTATAGTTTGTATTGTATTCATCTAGTATATTACCAGTTACATCTAAAGTATCAGTTTTAACGCCTAAAATTACTTCTGCTTGATAGACTTTTTCTTCACTTGTTATTATTTCACTTAATTTAGTAGCTTTACCAACTGTTAAAACCAAAACACCGGTAGCTATCGGATCTAAAGTCCCTGTATGTCCTATTTTTTTTGTTTTTAATATTTTTGATACTTCATTAACTACATCTCTACTTGTTACATCTTTTGGTTTGTTAATAACTAGTAATCCATTAGTCACGGTCATTTAATATTAAAACTAATCTTAATAATTGTAACAAGTTAGAAATTAATCCTGCTACATATGTCATAGCAGCAGCAAATAAAACTTTACTTACTTGTTCATGTTCGCTATCGTCAATCAAACCTAAAGAAATTAACTGTTCTTTTGCTCGCTTAGATGCATCAAATTCAACAGGTAATGTAACTAATTGAAATAAAATTGTAACACATAAAATTAAAATACTAATTTTTAAATAACCTGTTAATCCAGCAAAAATAGATATAATTAATCCAAAGTATCCTAAATATGATACAAAATTAACAAATGGAACTAATGCTGACCTAAGTCTCATAAATGAATATCCTTCTTTATCTTGAATAGCATGACCAACTTCATGAGCTGCAACGCCTACTGATGAAATTGTACTTTGATGAAATATATTACTAGATAATCTTATAACTTTTCTAGTAGGATCATAATGATCTGTTAGTTCTCCTTTAGTCTCAACAATATGAACATAATTTAATCCATTTGCATCTAATATTTTTCTAGCTACTTCTTGACCTGATAAATTTGATTTAACTTTATATTTTAAATATTTTTTGTAATTACCTGTTACATTTGCTTGAGCCCATAAAACTATTATTAAGCCTAACAAACCCAATCCATAATAAATTAAAAAATCCATTATCTCACCTCATATATAGTACCTTCACGGGTATCTTTTATTACAATATTTTTACTTTCTAATTCTTTTCTTATATTATCAGCTAATTCATAATTTTTATTTGCTTTAGCTTTCTTTCTTTCTTCTAATTTTTCATTTATATATTTTACCAATTCTTCGTCAATTTCTTTATTGTTATTTAATAAATCTAATGATAAAACTTTATCAAAATCTTTTATTATTTCTAATTTAGTATTATCCGAAGTATTCTCTTTTAATACATCGTATAAACAAGTTAACATTAAAGAAGTGTTTAAATCATTACTTATAGCATTATTAAATTTTTCTTTGTATTTTTTCACAACATTATTATCAATAACTCCAACATTTTTAATATTTTTAATTTTATTTAATAATTTATTATAAGTATTACTTGCCTTATCCAATGCTTCATAACTAAATACTAATTGATTACGATAATGAGATTGTAAACAAAAAAATCTATAAGCTAAAGGATTATAGCCTTTACTTTCTAATAAAGAAACAGTTAAAAATTCGCCTTTAGATTTGCTCATTTTTCCAGTTGAATCATTTAAATGTTCACCATGTAACCAATAATTACACCATTTGTGTCCTAAAAAAGCTTCAGATTGAGCTATTTCATTCGTATGGTGAGGGAATATATTATCAACACCACCACAATGAATATCTAAATACTCTCCTAAATAATTGATTGATAATCCAGAACATTCAATATGCCATCCTGGATATCCAATACCCCAAGGGCTATCCCATTTCATTGCTTGATTATTAAACTTACTAATGGTAAACCATAATCCAAAATCATAAGGATTTTTTTTATGAATATCTTCTGTAACATCTTCCCTTGCTCCAACTATTAATTCATCTGGATTTTTACCTGATAATTTATAATAATCTTTAGCTTTTGAAATATCAAAATAGACATTGCCATTTGATATATAGGCAAACCCATCATTCAATAATTTTTCTACCATTTTTATATATACATCTATGTGGCTAGATGCTTTTTCAACTATTTTTGGTTTTCTAATGTTTAGTTTATTGCAGTCATTAAAAAATTCATTGGTATAAAAATCCGCTATTTCATATACAGATTTGTTTTCTCTAATTGCACCTTTTACCATTTTATCTTCACCAGTATCAGCGTCACTAGACATATGACCAACATCAGTTATATTCATACATCTTTTAACATTATAGCCTAAATATTCTAATCCTTTTTCTAATATGTCTTCAAATATATAAGTTCTTAAATTACCTATATGAGCATAATGATATACAGTAGGACCACAAGTATACATAGTTACTATATCATCTTTATAAGGAACAAAATCTTCTATTTTTTTATTTAATGTATTATATAATTTCAAACTTATCACCTATAGATATTATATCACAACAAATTTTAAAATAAAACAAAAAACGCATTATTGCGTTTTTGTTAATGTTTTTTCTTCTTCTCCTAAACAATTCAATGATTCATGATTTACAATAGCAGGTAAATATTTATGACCATTAAGAGTTGCATCATCACCTTCAGAATTTCCATAAGTTAAAGTATGAATATCAACTTTATTTTCATCTGTAAGGAATTCACTTTCACCGTATACTATAGAGAACATTGGCCAATATTGTTCTGATAATAAACCACCACCAGAAGTTAAAGAATAGTTAGAATATTGTTCATCGCCAGTGTTTAAATATCCAAATCCAGTATAAAATTCAGTAATGTATTTAAATGATTGTTGGTACTCTTCACTTGTCATATCTTTGCTTAAACCATTTACCAAATCAACAAATTCAGCATCTAATTCTCTTAAAATAGTTCTATCTTCGCTATCAAAAGCTAAATTAGATAATGCGATATATTGGCCTTCTTTTTGACCTAAAGCAATATTATTATTATGTGTTCCAACAGCAGAAGTATAATTATACATATTTGTAATTTCTTCCATAATATTTAAATCGTTATTTTTCCACATTTTTTTGATATCATCTTGATCTAAATGATCTATATTAGTAATAAATAATGCGGATCTAATAAAAGTTGGGTCAATATTTAAACCTTTTGATTGATTATCTTCTAAAATTACTTGTACCATTTCATCAATATTTTCTGCAGTTAACTTATCAGCTGTTTTAATATAACCATATTTTGGATTACTTTCAAATTCTTCTTTTTCGTCTAAAGCAACAGTTGAATCGGTTGGATTAGTTGTATCAGTAGTTGGTTCTGTTGTAACAGAAATAGAAGAACTTTCACTACCTTTATTGTTAGATGACTTACCTACACTACAACCAACAGCAAGTGATGCAACACATACACCTGTTATGATTAATTTAAAAGAATGTTTTTTAAACCAATCAATAGCTTTTGGTGAAATATTTAATTTTTCTTTTGCATCTTTATCAGCTGGTTTATCAGCAATACCATTATCTTCAATTTGTTTTTCTACATTTTTTTCAATTTCTTTAAATTCTTTATTATTCATATAAATTCCCCCTTTATTTGCTTTGTAGTTAATATCTCTCCGTTGTTGCCATATATTATATCATATTTTTTTATTTTGTCAAATTGAGAAAAAAATGAGAAATTTTAAAAAATGTATTGCATATTATATATAAATATGATATTATTAAGGAGCATTAAGTTGCACGGACCCTTAGCTCAGTTGGTTAGAGCATCCGGCTCATAACCGGGCGGTCGTAGGTTCGAGTCCTACAGGGTCCACCAATTTTTTTTGCGAGTGTGGCGAAATTGGCAGACGCACTAGACTTAGGATCTAGCGCCTTACGGCATGGGGGTTCAAGTCCCTTCACTCGCACCAGTAAGCATAAATATCAGTCATCTTGACTGTTTTTTTTTATTAAAAAAATCCTTTTTATAAGGATTTATTTTTGTAACATTTTAAGTAAATTGATTTTAAATATATCTTTATCTTGATTTTCCTTTGAAATCATAACTCCTTTATAAGTTGTAAGTTCTGATTGATGCCCCTCACCCAAAATACCTTCTGGAGTTATTTTATCAAGCATTACAATTTTTTCATTAAAGTAAACTGTATAATGTAATTTAATATCACCATGAACTTTAGAAAACATAATGTCTGTAGGTAATTTCAATTCAAAACTTTTTGAATTGCTACCCTCATTAAAACTTATAATTTCACCCAAAAATGTACCTTCCTTGAACGATGGATAATATGAAAAATATAACTTTTTATAAGCTAACATATTATACTTTTTCAAACTTCTTTCATATTTTCTAAATTCATTTTCATTAACATATTCAAATATATAAGACTCTTTCATGTATCCACCTCGACACTCTGCTATTCTTAATTTATTTTAACATAGCAATTATTAAAAGTCAAACAAAAAAAGAAGTTAATTTACACTTCTTCTTTTTTTCCTGTTAAATAATATCCTAAACTTAACAAGTATTGGTCATTTTGACTGGTACTCCATTTTATATCATATCCAGCAACAGTTAATTGTTCACGAGTTCTATATCTATAGTATTTAACTTCTTCATATATTGGAATATTTTTAGTTCTTTCAACTTTTTCAACAACTTCTACTGGAATTGTTGTAGTAACTTCTTTATAGATTGGAACTTCTTCATATATAGTTTCAGTTTTTATACAATTAGCGCCATCTAATTTATAGTCACTTCCATATGTTGAACATGAATATGTACCAGTTCCTGTTGTTACATATTTATAACATTTAGTACTTGCCCCACTACCTTCTTTTGTATATCCAGTTGGACAAGAATATGTAGTAGTGCCTTCGGTATATGTTCTTTTATATACTTTATAAGTATAATAAGTTACATTTTTACAAACATCATCACATTCAGGAACAGTTTTATGACTTACATATTGATAATCAACTGTATCTGTATCAAATAATTGATATGGTTTTGTTGTATAGCCTTGATATACCCAATCAGAATATCCACCTGAAGTTGTATTTTTAATAACATTACCATAAACTTTTTCGGTTTTACTATCACCAATAGCAGGTTTAGTATCAACTACTTTTTCCCCTACTGGTCTAGTTTCTGTACCAACTTGAACTTTTATAGTTTGTTCTTTATATTCTATAGATGTAACATACTCATAGTAAATTTCTGTTCTATAGCCTACTAATTCATTAAAAGTATCCATTTCTACTTGTCTTAACTCATTAGGTGTTACTTTAACTTTAGACCACTCTGACCAAGGTCCCCAAGCAGAATATGTATTTTGAATATCTAATCTATATTCATATCTATATTTTTTATTTACAACTGGAGTTTCCGGATCTGTTGGTTTTTCAGGTTCAACAGGTTTAGATGGAGTTGTAGGTGTTTCTTCTTTAATACATAAATCAGAATCACAATAATCATAACATCCCATGTATACTATAATGTAATCTGAGTAATCAGAACAAGTTAATTGAACTTTCATCTGATATTCATCATCCATTTTAGTAATTTTTACATAAGAATTTGTTACATCACATGATTGATTATTACTATCTTTAAATGGAATAACTAATTTTTTTTCTTCCATTTCTTTTAAAGTTAAAGTTGCTGAATCGCCTATTTTTTGAGGTAAACGTTCATTAGTAAAATAACCTTGAGCAGCATCCCTCATACTTTCAATATTATCAGTAAATAAACGTCCATATAATGATTGTAATTGTAATGATAATTCGCTTTCTAATTCTTCTTTTCCTACAAAATTATCTTTTAAATAATTTTTAGTAGGAAACAACCAAATCATAATCAAAACAAATAGAACCACTAGCATAAGTTGTAAAATGACATCCTTAAATGACATTGAATTTTTTCTTTCTTCGTACATATAAATTCCCCCTCTTTTTTTATGGCATATATACTACCATAGCTTTTTTTATTTGTCAAATTAGATAAATTTCTAATATTTCCTCGTTGTTGCCATATATTATAGCAGATTTTTTTATTTTGTCAAATTTATATTAACAATTGTACATCCAATATTAAACATGCATATTTTAAATTCTAAAACATTTTTATTTTTTTTTAAAGTTAAATGTGTAGTGTCTTTTAATATACCACTACCAATTCCATGAATTATAACGATAAATTTGTTTTTTAATTTTATATTGTCATTGATAAAATCATTGATTGCGACACGAGCTGTCTCACGATCAAAACTGTGCAAATCTAATGATGGTAAATTATCAATGAAAATTATATCATTTAAATTCATTATATACAGCTTCCATCTCTTCTTTTAAAGGTATTGAATTTCTAGTTCCAATTCTACTTACTGATATAGCCCCTGCATAATTAGCAAGTTGAATTGCAAATTTTGGTTCATAACCATTAGCTAAATAATATGTTAAAGCTCCATGAAATATGTCTCCAGCGCCAGTTGAATCAACGGACTTTAATTTAACTGATTTAATAATTTCATAATTGTAAAGACAACCCTTATCTTCTAACGTTATAACTACTTCGTTTTTAAATATTTCTTTTAGTTTTGAGTAAATACTTTTTAGTGTTTCAAAATCATCATAATTAATTTTGATATCAGTAACTTTTTCGGCAAAATCCTTAGAACAAGCTACCCATTTTACCATCTTACATAGTTCAATTACCTCACTAGTATTTCTACCTGCATCTATTATTGTCAATGCATTAGGATATTTGGTTAAAATATCTTTACTCATTTGATACTCTTGACCATCAATTAAAATTACATCTGGAATAAAATCTAATTTGAATTCAGTCATTTCAACTTTTTTTGGTTTGTAAGCAAAAGTTGTTCTTGAACCATTTTGTTTATTTGCTAAAACAAAGCTAGATGTTGTACTATGATTATCTCTTAACTCTAAATATTTTGTATTAACATTAACAGTTTCAAACTCTTCCTTTATTTTATGTCCATAAAAATCATTCCCAACAATTCCTGCAAAATATACATCTGCTCCCCACTTGCCCTTAGATTAATTTCCAATAGAAAATACTAAAAATAGAGTACAAGAAAGAATAGAATGTGGTGG
>NBJMC04201__coassemble_2849_pt1 | contig 7551 bp, 9 predicted proteins | sample NBJMC04201__metabat2_high_PE_001 | metagenome-assembled genome bin NBJMC04201
TTACCGCTCATTTAATTTTATTATAAATATAAATAAATATGAAAAAAGCAAGAATCTTGCTTTTTCTTAGAGTGCATTTTTCTTATGAAAATACACATTTTGGTTCGTAATGCACTTAATTGTGCACTTTATATTTTATTTAACGTTTAAGTTGTAATTGGGATGACTCCACGATTAATTGTTCTCATTTTATAATTATTGGTTGAAAAAATATCACACAAATATTTTACCACATTCTCAATATTAATATTTGTATCACATAAGAATATATCGATAGCTGCATATTGATATTCTGGCCATGTATGAATTGTAAAATGAGATTCTTTTAATACTAATACACCACTAACACCATATGGTTTAAATTGATGAAAACAACTTTTTACAACATTAAAATTTCCAATTTTCCCAGCTTCTATCATCACTTCTTTTATTTTAGAAACTGATACTAAGTAGTCATTATTACAATCATAAAAGTCTAATAAATAATGTATTCCTAAAATATCATTCATTATTATTTTCCTCCATAATCATTTGAAAATAATCTACTGAATAATTCCTAAAAAATTTTTTAGGATCTTCTACCCAATTATTTACTTCTTTCCACAATATATCTATTCCTTTATCTCCATAACATTTTATAAAACTATCATAATTAATAAATGCTCCATTAATATCTTTATAGGCATCATTTTTTAAATATAAACTTTTAGAGAACTTAGCACCAGACCAATCTAAAATAACTGGTGCGAAAAATCTTATTGGAAATTCATTAAAACCTAATCTAACAAGCCCTTCAGTATGCATTCGCTGAGCCCAAATGCCAGACCAATCTCCACCATCTAACATAACTGTTAAAGTGTTGTTTTTCTTATCTTCCTCTAGCATCGCTACCCCTTTAGTTAAATCTCTAAATTGAGTATTTATATCCACATATTCTTCATTTTCTTCTGTAACTTTTATCTCATATAAACCATGGATTGGACAATATCCTTTCAAAATTAAATCATTCTTATTATGTTTTTCTTCTAATCTTTTTATAGTTTTTTTACCAAGACCACACGTTGGACATATTGTCCTAATATGTAAATCTGATGCTGACGGAAATAAAAGTTCTTTAAAATATTCTTTGTCATTTACAATATTAATAAGTGATTTTCTTATATATCTATTTTTTTGAAATTCATTATAACTTCTTACAGAATAAGGAATATTAGCCAAAACTGATAATTTTTCTAAAATCTCATTAAATCTTTTCATGTTAATCTGTTCTTTAGATTCTTGTTGATAAAAACTATGTCGTTGATCTTTATAATAAATTTCTTCATTATATTCTATTGTTTCTGCTGGACTATTTTCCAATTCATCAAATTGAACTTCCGTTTCTACTTTCAAATCATCTCTAATTTTACTCGCTAATGCAAAAGCTGTCATAAGTGTTGTTATCGTTCCTAGATGCGGACTACTATTAGGTTGTGCCGATGTGTTTATTATTATCTTTTTTTGATTTTTGTACTTATACAAAATTAAATCACTAAGTTTATTAGTTACATGAGCAATTCCGATTGGTGGATAAAATACTTCTCTTTTCATTATTTGCCTCCTCGATATACTGTTACTATTTCTCTCTGAAATAGTTCTTTTCCAATTTTAACAAACTTTTTTTCTAATCTGTTTTTTTCTCCTTTTGTAAGAGGGGAAATTTCGTTTATTTCAAAAATTATCTTATTTCCTTTCAAACTATAGTGCCATGTCCCTTTCAATCCTTTAGAAAACAATATCACGCCTTCGATTTGCCCTGCTGCTTTCCAAATTAGAGTTTTATTTTTTCCGTTTAGTATCCATTCCTTATCAGAATAACTTATTAATAGTGGATCAAACTTACCAAGAATAATTGGATAACTCATTTTAACTTCTTTACTATCTGGTAATGATTCATAATAATATTTTTTTTTGTCAATAGATAGATATTTTGCTTTTTTGATATACTTATCTAAATCTTCTTTAATTTCCTTATATTTTAATCCTGACCAATGTAAGAAATCCTGTCTTGTTGCCGGTCCATAATATTTAAAATATCTATAAATTAAATCAGAATTTATTTTCTTACTATCAACAATATCATTTTGTTTGTATAATTTTTTATCTTCTTCATTAAGAATTCCATATATCACTTTATGATAAGTAGCTAAAATTAGTAAACCACTCCATGCCATTATCTCTTTTGATTTGTATTTTGGTATAATATTTTGAATCTCTGATTTTTCTATTGTTTTTTTATTATTTTCATAAAAAAAATCAGTAATTGAATTTAAGTATTTACTATAATCTATTTTTAAATGTTTAGCATATTTATACACCCAATTATCACTTTGACGATACAAATCTGAAATTAAATTGTAATCATTTTTATGATATATATGTAATGTTGTTCTTTGCCCCCAACTTTTAATTAAATTGTTATTACTAAAAATATTACATTTATAATTGGTTCTATTATATATAGATATTAATGCGTAGTTTTGATATTGGCATTGTATTCCAATTAATGATTCAACACACATATCAGCACTTTCAAACTTATCTATTAATCCATTGTTATATAACCTTAATTTTTGCAAATCTAAATTCGAATAGTTACTCATGCTTTATTGCATATATAAGCACAGAATCATAATTTGGGTCATTTGCGATTGGAACCTTTTTCACAACTAAGATTTTACAATTTTGTTTTTTACTGAAATCTTGTATCATTTTTTCTGATAGATAATTATTATTAAAGCCCATCATTTTACTATATGATTCAGAAAAGCACCAATTAGCTCCTAATAATGTTCCATCTTTCTCTAATAAATTATAAAGTTTTTTTAAATTACTTATATATTCCTTTTCACTTCTACATAATCCTAACAATCCAAATTGCGATACATTGTTATATTTAATGGTATTATTAATAGATGAATGCAAAACATCACAAATTAAATAATCTACACGAATTTTAAGAGTGTCATCAAAATTTTTATCATATTTTTTTATTGCATATTCACAACTATTAGGATATAACTCTTTCCTCCTAATTTGTTCATTAAGAAAAAACGCCTCTTTAGAAATATCTACACAAAGTACTTTTTCAATATTTTTAAACGCAAGTAACCAAAAATAAATATTACTACCACTACCAAAATCAATTAGTGTACCATTACAAGCGTATTTATTTATTAATTCTAAAATTTCTTCTGTTCCTTGACATTCTCTAAACGGAGAACCATAGTAATCATTAAAATATTTTAACTGTTTTTTGTATTCTTCTTTGTCTATCTTATCAAAATTCATATTCACATAATTAATCTCATAGTTCTATTAAACTATTTTGATATATTCCTTTCTATTTTTTATTAGAAATTCGTTTTAAAACAATAATATAAGTACCATTTTCATCTTCTATTTTTTCTTGTATTACAAACTTATTACTTTTGTCTACAATTTTTTTAATCATATTATATTTGTAATTATATAATTTAAAATTTGTTTCAAAAACCAAATTATCTTTATTAAAATATTGATACCGAAACTCAATATGAGTCTTATGATGTATATGCTTATTATATCTTTTAATATTTAAGTCATTAAATGTAAACTGTTTAGAAAAATAAAATTTATTATCTTCAACTTTTGAATCATAATATGTTAATGTTTTTCCCAAATTAAAGTCAAATAGTTCTAAAACAATATATTTTGTTACTGAATAACTATTTTCTAAAAATTTTTTAAAATTAGAATAATTTAAGTATTGTATTCCTTGATCTAAAGCAAAAATACAATCACATTCGATTTTTAATTCATTTATATTTTTCATATCACAGATATATGTTTTAACATTTTTTATACTTTGTTGTTCTTTTTGATTATTAATAATATTTATCATTGTTTTTTCAATATCTATAAAATATGATTCTTTAAAAATTTCTGAACATTCTCTTAAATATACTCCGCTTGCACAAGGGCATAGAGCCATAGAAGTAATATCATATTTGTCTTTGATTGCCTTTAATAGTTTAATTTTCTTATAATCTTTTTTTACTTCTTGTATATAAAATGTTGCTCTTTCTTTATATGTTATTTTTTTCATAATAATCCCAATGCTCTTTTATTACTTGATGGCTAATCTTTCCTTTATCAAATATTTTTCCTCTTACAACTTCAGAATTTTCTTTTCCTTGTAATTCATTATCTAATATCTTTATTATCCATTCTTTTGCATTTGATGAATATGCTTCTGTAGTAGATTTAGGATATGCAGATGGTAAATTATCAATTTTACAACATACAACTCCGTTATCCGATACATATATTGGATCATTTAAAGTAGTATATTTATCAATACTTGGAATATATCCACTACCATATCCGCAAGTTACATCAATTACTACTGTGCCAGCTTTTAAGGAATTAAATATTTCTTTTGTTATAATAGGTTCAGTGTCATATGTTGAAATAAGAATAGCACCTATAATAGCGTCCATTTCTGGCAAAATTTTCTTTAAATTTTCTTCAGTTGATTCTAAACAATGAATATTCTCATCCATATAAACGCTCATTTTCTTTAATTTATTAATATTACTACCAAAGACATAAACTTCATTACCTAATTCTGAAGCAAGTTTTATTGCCGCACCGCCAACGTTTCCATAACCAATTACTGCAATTTTTGACTTAGATGCTCCACGAATTTGAAACAACGCTTTACCTGTGCCACCGTATTGTTTTTGTTGATAAAAATTAGCATACATTATAGCCATTTTTCCAGCAATTTCCCCACCGGGATACGCCATAGGAAAATATCCATCGTCGGTTTCTATAAATTCATAAGTATATGCTGTTACTTTCTTTTTTTGTAATTCTTTTAATAGTTCATAATTCCCTTCGGCATGAAATATTGCAGACATTTTCGTATTTTCGTTTAAATATTTATATTCTTCTTGTGTTGGTCCTTTATATTTTATAATAAAATCACTATTAGTCCAACAATATTCTTTATCCTTTATTATTGCTCCGTGTTTTTTATATTCATTATCTGAAAAACCAAGAGCTTCTCCTGCACCTTTTTCTACATACACTTCATATTTTTTTGCTAAATCTTCAATATCTTTTGGCAATAAAATAACTCTATTTTCACCATTAATTGTCTCTTTTAACACTGCTACTTTTTTCATATTTTCACCCCTACTATACAAATATATTTACCACGATTACATAAATCTTCATTTTGTATATATTGCATTTCGATATTAAATATATAATCGTAATTATCTACTAAAATCTTACTTATTGTATTTTTATTTGGAGTTAATGCTTCCTCAACTCCAATTAATGAAACAACAGGATAACCACATTTAAAAATCGGCATAATATCATGATTTTTATGAATTTTTTCTAATTCATCTATTTTATTAAAATGCAATTGGGGAACATATTGAGATAATGTACCTATTTCTTTTTCTACTACATTTTTTACTTCACTAGTATTTCCTTTCAATATATTTAAAGCCAGTCCATTATAAAAATTTTCACCAACAGAAATAGATATTCCTTTACTTTTCAAATGTGAAGATACAATTTCAATCAATTTATCAGCACTATCAAAAAAAGGTAATACATATATATTTAAAATAATATCAAACTGTTCATCAAGCTTTAAATTTTTAATATCAGAGTTAATAATTTTGACACGATCTTTAAATTTTTCTAATTTTAATTCAGCTTGAGATAACATATTATCAGAAAAATCCACTAATACGCATCTCGTATTATCAAACTCTTTCAAAATTTTATAAGCCCATTCACCTGTACCAGCACCCAATTCTAAAAATGTAATTGATTTATTTCTAGGAATATATTTTTTTATAATCTCCCACAATAAGTCGTCAGCCAATTTCCAATATAATTTTTTATTATTTTCATCATATTTTGTTGATATATCATTAAAATGTTTTAATATTATCTCTTTCTCACGCATGATTTAGCTCTTTCTCTTGAATCTAAAAAAGATAACAACTCTGGTTTTTTATCTAAAAGATAGTAAGATTGTGGAACTACAAAATTTGGAAATTGTTGTTGTAATTCGCTTAATGAAACTTCTTCTATAGGAATGATTTCTTCTACTGGGATTGCATAACCAATATTGTTATATAAATATTCCATCATACCATTATAACTTCCTCGTTCTTCTTGTTCAGCAATCAAGGCAATAGTATTTGCATCAGCAATTATTGGTTCTCCAAACTTGATTTTAGCAACTATGCTTTTTTTTGTTTTTGAAATATAAATATATGCTTCACTTTCTTCTTTTAAATATCTTGTTCTATACTCGTAATGTTTTCTCCCCTCTAACATTGCATCATAATATTCCTCTCTCAAACTCATCAAAACATGCTTTGGTTCTTCTTCAATAAATGATAATTGTCCTCTCATTTTCCTACTTCCTTTCTTTTATCAACTTTTTTTGTTTATTTAAATCTATGTTCTTTATTACAATATCTGCTATTTCTTCTGGAGATAGATGTTCAGTATCAATTACTATATAATTAAAACCACTATTTTGTAAAAATTGTTCCATCTTATTATAACCATCATCATACATTGCACAATTAGATAAATCTTTATCTTGACAATTACGATTATGAATTCTACTCATTCTTGTAGATACACTTGCTTTTAATAGAACTGTTAAATCCGGTTCCCCACACAACTTTATTAATTCTTGATGAAGTGGCATCGTTTCCGCATTACCATGCCAATAATAATTTGATACAAAATGTCTATCATAAATGATATTTTGATTTGAATCACATCTTGTTCCATATAATAATCCCAAACCATAGAATAGTGTTAAAAGTGCTTCATCTTCAGTTTCATAAAGTTTCCATTCTAAATCTTTAAGTTGTGACTCATTTATATTTAAAGTCTCAAATAAAAACTTAAACGGCTTATCAACATATTTATATCCTAATCTATCGGCTAATATTTTTGAAAGTGTTGTTTTTCCACTACCATCCATTCCTTCAACTGCAATTCTCATGAGTTTTTTTCTCCCCCTAATTGTTTTTTAGTATAATTTTAAATCCCATCTTAATTTTTCATCTTGATTTTCATTTTCTTCATATACCATTTCGTTAATTTCTTCATTTTTAAAGACTTCTAATAACTTATCAAAATCATCTGCAAGTTTTTTATTTTTTAATTCATCTTCATCTATCCAATATATTTTACCTTCCGACGTTTCCGAAATAATATCACCACTATAATCATCTGATGTAAATAAAATAATTAATTGTCTTTCTTTTTCTTTTTTATCATACCAATCTTTGACTCCGCATATTCTAACAGAATTTAATTTTAATCCTGTTTCTTCATATACTTCTCTTTTAACTGAAGGAACAATACTTTCTCCTAGTTCTATTTTTCCCCCTGGAAAAGCAACTCCTTTCCAGCTTTTTATTCTTTCTTGTACTAATACTTTTTTTGTGGTTGGATCAATAATTTTGCACATATTCA
>NBJMC04201__coassemble_2867_pt1 | contig 7521 bp, 16 predicted proteins | sample NBJMC04201__metabat2_high_PE_001 | metagenome-assembled genome bin NBJMC04201
CTGAAATCGAAAAAATTACTATTTTAAGAGCTGTTCACAAAGATAAAGATAGTCGTGAACAATTCGAAAAAAGAACACACAAAAGACTAATTGATATCAAAAATCCAAGTAAGGAAACTATCGAGGCATTAACTCATTTAGATATTCCAAGTGGTGTTGATATTCAAATTAAAATGTAGGAGGAGAAAATTATGAAAGGAATCTTAGGTCGTAAAATTGGAATGACGCAAGTATTTACAAAATCTAATAAAGTAGTTCCAGTAACTGTTATTTCTGTAGAACCAAATGTGGTGACACAAATTAAGACTAAAGAAAATGATGGTTATGAAGCAATCCAATTAGGTTTTGATACAAAACGTGAAAAGTTAGCGACAAAAGCTTCAGTTGGACATACCAACAAAGCAAACACTACACCTAAGCGCTTCTTTAAAGAAATTAGAGGTGTAGATATTAACAATTATTCACTAGGTCAAGAAATCAAAGTTGATATTTTTGAAGCTGGCGAAGTTGTTGATGTAACAGGAACTACTAAAGGTAAAGGGTTCCAAGGTGTTATTAAAAGACACAATCAATCAAGAGGACCAATGGGACATGGTTCACATTATCATAGAAAACCAGGTTCAATGGGTACAATGAGACCAATGCGTGTTTTCAAAGGTAAAAAATTACCAGGACACATGGGAACATTTACTGTAACAATTCAAAACTTAGAAATCGTTGCTGTTGATTTAGAAAATAACTGTATTTTAGTAAAAGGAAATGTTCCAGGAGCTAAAGACAGTTTAGTAATTATTAAATCAGCTGTAAAAGCTAACGGTAAAGTTAATCCAAGTGATGAATTAGTATCTTATGAAGAAATTGAAATGACTGAAGATACTCAAGAAAACGCAGAATTAGAACCTGCCGCTGAAAGCGAGGAGGCATAATATGGAAAAATTACAAGTATTGAATACTAAAGGTGAAAAAGTTAGCGATATCAAATTAAATAATGAAATTTGGGGAATCGAACCAAATGATGCTGTTTTATATGATGCGTTAAGATTAGCTAGAAATAACTTTAGACAAGGTACTGCTGATACAAAAACAAGGAGTGAAGTATCTGGTGGTGGAAGAAAACCTTGGAGACAAAAAGGTACAGGTAGAGCAAGACAAGGATCAACTAGAGCTCCACATTGGCCAGGAGGTGGCGTTGTATTTGGACCACATCCAAGAAGTTATGCTATTAAAATGAATAGAAAAGAACGTCGTTTAGCTTTAAAATCTGCTTTAGCTTATAAAGCAATTGAAAGCAATTTGATCGTTTTAGATAAATTAGAAGTATCTAATAAAACAAAAGATTTTAAAGAAATTTTAAAATCATTAAACTTAACTAAAAAAGTTTTAGTAGTTGTAGATGAATTAACAGATGAATTAGTATTAAGCTCAAGAAACTTAAATAATGTATTATTATTAAGTGTTGATGAAATAAATACTTATGATGTTGTTTATGCTGATGCAATGATTATTACTGAAGCTGCAGTTAAGAAATTAGAGGAGGTGCTTTAATGCAAAACTATAGAGATATAATTAAAGGCCCAATCATGACTGAAAAATCAAATGATTTAAAAGTTAATAATGTAGTAACATTAAGCGTTGATCCAAAAGCTAATAAAACACAAATTAAACAAGCTGTTGAAAAAGTTTTTAATGTTAAAGTTGAAAGTGTAAATACTGTAACTGTAAGACCAAGAAAAAAAAGAGTTGGTAAATATACTGGTTACACAAACAAAGTAAAAAAAGCTATTGTTAAATTAAAAGATGGAAGTTCAATTGAACTAAACTAATAAGGAGGAAACTATGGCAGTTAAAACATACAAAGCAATGACTAATGGAACTCGTGGTATGTCAAAATTAGTTAATGACGAAATCACAAAAACAACTCCAGAAAAATCATTGACTATTACCTTAACTAAAAAAGGCGGACGTAATAATCAAGGTAGAATAACTGTTAGACATCGTGGTGGAGGAGCAAAAAGAAAATATAGAATTATCGATTTCAAAAGAAATAAAGATAATGTTATTGGGACAGTTGCTTCAATCGAATACGATCCAAACAGAACAGCAAATATCGCTTTGATTAACTATGCTGATGGTGAAAAAAGATACATAATTGCTCCTAAGGGATTAAAAGTTGGTATGCAAATTGAATCAGGAGAAAACGCTGATATCAAAGTTGGAAACAACTTACCACTTAACAAAATTCCAGAAGGAACAATGGTACACAATGTTGAATTAAAAGCTGGTAAAGGTGGACAATTAGCTAGATCAGCTGGTAGTTCAGTACAAATCTTAGGATTTGAAGGTAAATATGCTTTATTAAGATTAACAAGTGGCGAAGTTAGAAAAGTAATAGCTACTAATAGAGCTACAATTGGTGAAGTAGGAAACGAAGATCACGAATTAGTAAGTATTGGTAAAGCAGGAAGAAAAAGACATATGGGAATTAAACCAACCGTTCGTGGATCAGTTATGAACCCTAACGATCACCCACATGGTGGTGGTGAAGGTAGAGCTCCAATTGGTAGAAAAGGTCCAGTTACACCTTGGGGTAAACCAGCACTTGGTTATAAGACTCGTAAAAATAAAAAAGCTAGCGACAAGTTAATAGTACGTCGTCGCAAAAAATAATTGAAAGGATTGATTAGATGGCAAGAAGTCTAAAAAAAGGTCCATTCGTTGATGAAAGTTTAATGAAAAAAGTAAAAGCTGTTAACGAAAGTGGAAAAAAAGAAGTTATTAAAACATGGTCTCGCCGTTCAACAATTTTTCCTGAATTTATTGGACACACATTTGCTGTTCATAATGGTAAAGAATTCATTCCTGTTTATGTAACAGAAGATATGGTTGGACATAAATTAGGTGAATTTTCACCAACTCGTAAATTTGGTGGACATGGTGAAGATAAAGGTAAAAAATAATTACCAAGAAGGGAGAGTAACAAATGGAAGCAAGAGCTATCGCTAAAAATGTAAGAATAGCCCCTCGTAAAGCTCGTTTAGTTATAGATTTAGTTCGTGGTAAAAGTGTAGCAGAAGCAGAAGTTATTTTATCTAATCTAAATAAAGAAGCTGCAAGACTAATAAAAAAAGTATTAGTTTCTGCTACAGCTAATGCTACAAATAATCTAGGATTAAAAGTAGAAGATTTAAAAGTTAAAGAAGCCTATATAAATGAAGGCTTAGTAATGAAAAGAATGAAATTTGGTTCTCGTGGACATGTAGATCCAATTAAAAAGAGAACAAGCCACATTACAATCGTTGTAAGTGATAATAAATAAAGAAAGGTGGGAAAAGCATGGGTCAAAAAGTTAGTCCAATAGGACTTCGTATCGGCATCAATAAAAAATGGGAATCTACTTGGTATGCAGGTAATAAAGATTTCGCTAAATACATTAAAAATGATGATACAATTCGTAAATTTTTATTCAAAAAATTAAAAGATGCATCAGTAGCTAGTATCCTAATTGAAAGAACAGCCAAAAAGACCGATGTAATTATCAATACTGCTAAACCAGGCGTAGTTATAGGCCATGGTGGAGAAGAAATTGAAAAATTAAAGAAAGAATTAAGTAAATTAGTTGGTGAAGATATTCAAATCTCAATTATGGAAGTTAAAAAACCTGATTTAGTTGCTGCATTAGTAGCTGAAAATATCGCTCATCAAATTGAAAATCGTGTATCATTTAGAATTGCTCAAAAAAGAGCTATTAGAAATGTAATGAAAGCCGGAGCTAAAGGAATCAAAACTGCTGTTTCAGGAAGACTTGGTGGTGCTGATATGGCAAGAACTGAAGGATATACTGAAGGGATGATTCCATTACATACTTTAAGAGCTGATGTAGATTATGCACATAAAGAAGCAGATACTACATACGGAAAAATCGGAGTTAAAGTATGGATTTATAAAGGTGAAATTTTAAAATCATCAAACGATAAGGGAGGTATGAAAGATGGCCGTAATACCAAAAAGAACTAAATACCGTCGTCCTCATAGATTACCTTATGATGGATTAGCTAAAGGTAATACAGAATTACACTTTGGTGAATATGGATTACAAGCTATGGAAGGAGCTTGGATCACACAACAACAAATCGAAGCAGCTCGTGTTGCTATGACTCGTTATATGAAACGTGGAGGAAAAGTATATATTAATATTTTCCCACACTTATCATTAACTAGAATACCTTTAGAAACTCGTATGGGTAAAGGTAAAGGTCAACCAGAAATGTGGGTTGCTGTTGTTAAGAAAAATAAAATTATGTTCGAAATAACTGGTGTTTCAGAAGAAGTTGCTAGAGAAGCATTAAGACTTGCTATGCACAAATTACCAATTAAATGTAAATTTGTAAAAAAGGATGGTGAAAAACGTGAAAACTAAAGATATTAGAGAAATGTCAACAGAAGATTTAAACAAAAAAATCGAAGAATATAAAGAAGAATTATTCAATTTACGTTTTAGCCAAGCAACTGGAAATCTTGAAAAACCTTCAAGAATCAAAGAATTAAGAAAGTTAGTCGCTAAAATGAAAACTATTATTCGTGAACGCGAACTTAATGATTAGGAGGTAATTATGAATAGACGTGAATTAGTTGGTAAAGTTGTTAGTAACTCATGTGATAAAACAATCACAGTATTAGTAGAAACATATAAAAAAGATAGTAAATATGGAAAACGTGTTAAATATTCTAAAAAATATGCTGCACATGATCCAAAAAACGAAGCAGTCGTTGGTGACACTGTTCGAATAGAAGAAACAAGACCATTATCAAAAACTAAACGTTACAGATTAGTTGAAGTGGTAGAAAAAGCAATTATCTTATAATTGATAAGGAGGATTAATTATGATTCAACAAGAAAGTCGTCTTAAAGTTGCTGATAACTCTGGTGCTAGAGAAATTTCTGTAATTAGAGTATTAGGTGGTAGCAAAGTTAAGACTGGAAATATTGGTGATATAGTTGTTGGAACTGTAAAAAATGCTACTCCTAACGGAACAGTTGGTAAAGGAAAAGTTGTCAAGGCTGTTGTTGTTAGAAGTAAATTCGGATTAAGACGCGAAGATGGTTCTTATATAAAATTTGATGATAATGCTTGCGTTATTATTAAAGATGATAAGAGTCCAATTGGAACTCGTGTTTTCGGTCCAGTAGCACGTGAATTACGTGATAAAGATTTCATGAAAATTGTATCACTAGCAAAAGAAGTGTTATAGGAGGAAACTATGAAATTAAAAACAGGAGATAAAGTAGTTGTTATCGCCGGAAAGAGTAAAGGAAAAGTTGGAACTATTATTAAAACTTTAAAAAACGAAAACAAAGTAGTTGTTGAAGGCGTTAATATGGTTAAAAAACATCTTAAACCAAATGGTCAAGAATCTGGATCTATCGTTGAAAGAGAAGCTGCTATCGATGCTTCAAATGTTATGATATTAGATCCAAAAACAAAAAAACCTACTCGCATAGGCCATACTACCAATAAAGCAGGAAAAAAAGTTAGAGTTGCTAAAAAATCTAACGAAAATCTTGATTAAGGAAGGAGGGTATTATGAACCGCCTAAGAGAAAAGTATAATAACGAAATTGTAAAAGAATTACAATCAAAATATAATTATAAAAGTGTTATGGAAGTTCCAAAATTAGATAAAATAGTTGTTAATATGGGTGTTGGAGATGCTTCACATAATAGTAAAATGTTAGAAGCTGCTATGAAAGATTTGGAAATTATTACAGGTCAAAAACCAGTAGCAACTAAAGCTAAAAAAGCTATAGCAGGATTTAAAATAAGAGAAGGTCAAGCTATCGGATGTAAAGTAACATTACGTGGAGAAAATATGTATAACTTCTTAGATAAATTAATTAGTATTACATTACCACGTGTTAGAGATTTTAGAGGTTTATCTAATAAATCATTCGATGGACGTGGAAACTATACATTAGGTTTAACTGAACAATTAATATTCTCTGAAATTAACTATGATGATGTTGTTAAAGTAAGAGGTATGGATATTGTATTTGTAACAACTGCTAAAACTAATGAAGAAGCTCATGATCTATTAAAAGGTTTTGGAATGCCATTTAAAAAATAGGAGGAGATTATGGCTAAGAAAAGCATGATTATTAAAGCTAATCGTAAGCCAAAATTCAATGTTCGTAAATATACAAGATGTAGCATTTGTGGAAGACCACATGCTGTACTTAAAAAATACGGAATTTGTAGAATTTGCTTTAGAGAATTAGCTTACAAAGGACAAATACCAGGTGTTAAAAAATCAAGTTGGTAAGAAAAGGAGGATTATATGGTAACAGATCCAATCGCAGATATGTTAACTCGTATTCGTAATGCGAAAACAATGCGATATAAAGAAGTTGAAATACCTTCATCAAAAGTAAAAGTTGAAATAGCAAAAATATTAAAAAATGAAGGTTTTATCAACGATTATAAAATCAAAAAAAATAATGTTCAAGATGTTATAATTTTAAGTTTAAAATATAATAACAAAGAAAGTGTTATTACAGGATTAAAGAGAATATCTAAACCAGGACTTAGAGTTTATGCTAAAGCAGACGAAATACCAAGAGTATTAAATGGATTAGGTATTGCTATTTTATCTACTTCAAAAGGAATTATGACAGGTAAAGATGCTAAAGCTGCTAATTTAGGTGGCGAAGTATTAGCTTACATTTGGTAGAAAGGAATTGATACAATGAGTCGTATAGGAAATAGAACACTAACCCTTCCTAGTAACGTAACTTTAACAGTTGATGGAAATATTGTAACAGTTAAAGGCCCTAAAGGGGAACTTTCTACTGAATTAAATAAACACATAACTGTTGAAGTAAATGAAAATGAAGTTGTTGTAAAAAGAGATAATGACAACTTTAAAAATTTCCACGGTACTGCTAATGCTAATATTAAAAATATGATTATTGGTGTAAGCGATGGGTTTGAAAAAAAATTAGAAGCAGTTGGAGTTGGATATCGTTTTGCTTTAAAAGGTAATCAACTAGTTGTAACTGCCGGTTATTCTCATCCAGTTGAAGTAAATATTCCTGAAGGAATTAAATTAGAAGTTCCAAGTAATACAGAATTATTTGTAAGAGGAACTGATAAACAACTAGTTGGAGAATTTGCAGCTAACGTTCGTAAAATTAGACAACCAGAACCATATAAGGGAAAAGGAATTCGTTATGCTAATGAATATATTATCCGTAAAGTTGGTAAAAAAGCTGCTTAATAATAGATAAAAGGAGACGTTAAAATGATTAAAAAAGAATCAAGAAATGTTGCCCGTGTTGCTAGACATGCTCGTGTTAGAAATAAAGTTAAAGGCACTAGTGAATGTCCTAGATTAAATGTATTTAAAAGTAATAGCAACATTTTTGCTCAAATCATTGATGATACTAAAGGTGTAACTTTAGTTAGTGCTTCTTCAATCGATAAAGAACTTAAATTAGAAAATGGTTCAAATATCGAAGCAGCTACTA